>Ga0302186_10000696_pt1 | contig 29492 bp, 40 predicted proteins | sample II_Bog_E1_2_FD_198782 | JGI IMG/M metagenome (GOLD analysis project Ga0302186, IMG submission 198782) | Peat permafrost microbial communities from Stordalen Mire near Abisko, Sweden - II_Bog_E1_1 | ecosystem: Environmental > Terrestrial > Soil > Wetlands > Peat | place: Sweden: Abisko... | reverse complement strand
TTAATATTTCATTTAAATTTAATTAATTTGTTGAATATATTTTTTAATTAAAAGGTAAATGATGTGATTTTGCCCAAATGGGCTTTATGCAATCCTCGTCATTTTGTGATGTTTAATCGCAAGGCTTTGGAAAGCATTCCTATATCAATAACATTAAATGAATGGATTGATCTGATTTTCGGATATAAACAAATAGGAAAACCAGCAATTGAAGCCTTAAATGTGTTTTATATCTTGACTTATGAAGGTTCAGTAGACCTGCAGAAAATCGAAAGTATTCAGGAAAAAAACGGTGTTCTTGATCAAATCAATGAATTCGGTCAGACTCCAAGACAATTATTCAATAAACCTCATCCACATAGAAAGAAAATCGAAAGAAGCGAAAGCATATTTTATGATCCCTCTTATTTGAGAGCTATGACATGTTTAAATATAATGACTGTCATTGATCCATTATTTCTTGAGAAATTCAAAAGATATAAAGACTTTTATATTGATAAAGAGATTTCAGGGCTTAATTTTGATAGGGTGGCTGGTTTAGGCGGTTTTCTGAAAGTAAAGGCTAATAAAATCACTAAGGAAGAATTTATTAGCAATTTGAGTAATATCAGAATTCTGAGGGAAGGAAATTGCTTATTCGGGAACACAACAAAAATTCTGAATTATTCTAATTATTATAATCAAATTTTGATGTTCGAAGAAAAAATTGAAAAAAGAGATAATCTAGAAATATTTTCTCTCCAGACAAATTATAATGATGGAAACATCTTATTTTCTAGTAAAAGCAAAAAATGGCTCATTCTAGGAACTAAAATGGGCTTCTTATATGTGTATAAAATCATCAAAAAAAAGGAAAATAATAAAAGCGAAATCGCATCTTCAGTTCATTTTCATCATAGAAATAGCAGTAGTTCTGTTGATACTTTCGAAGATAGAAAAAGACAACAAAAACATCGAGTCAGCTTCAGATTGTCCAACATGAAAAAAGAAAACGATATGTCCTCAAAATTGGAAAAAAGCCAGGATATTAAAGGCGAAAATATAGAAATTGTCCTGGATGAAAAACTAAAATTTTATTATCCCGTGACCAGAATTCAATTCAATAATTCTATGAATATTACTAATGAAAAAGAGAAACCAACAGCTTTTTTAGAAAAAAAACACGTGATTCAAGATATTTTTCATAGTTCTCAAGGAAAGAATTCATCTTTATTCAAAAAAACTCAAACATCAAAATTTGAGAATCCCAGAAAGCTCGCAAATTCTTTAAATAACAATGAATCTAAAATTCTGGTTGAATTTGTTTCATTGTTACGAGGACATAATCAGCAAATAACGTGCATTAGATTATATGAGATTTTGTTGATTTTAATGACTGCAGATCAAGAGGGGATCGTTTGTTTATGGGACATTGAAAAAGGAACTTTGATAATAAAAATTTATAGTTATCATTTTTTGGATTTCGCTATTTTTCAAGAGGTTTGTTTCGAAAATGCTGAGAAATTTCTGGAACTGAATAATAGAAAAAGCCCTTATAATAAAATCCTCAGTAGAAGAGAAGGTATTAACGATCTTAGCATTTGTGATGAAAATGGTGATTTTTCCATTATTTCACCAAGTTATGCTTCCATTTATAACATAAACGGGGTATTGATTTCGATAATTCATAGAAAAAGCGAAAAATTAAGCAGATTTACTTCTTGTTTATTGACTCAGGTAACTTATTAATTAATATTTGAATAAAATTCGTTATATTTCATGATAAAAAAAAAAGAATAAAACAAGATTTGAAGACGATTATTTAATCACTGGACATGAAGATGGGAAAATCGTGTTTTGGGTCATAACTCCAAATGAAACTATTCCTGAAAACCATTTAATTACAACTTCTAATGTTTATCTTCATAATTATTCAAAAAGATATCAATTTGATACCCATCTCATACCACTTATAATTCCATATCGATTGATCATAATCCATAATGTTAAAACACCTTTGAAAATCAGGAATTCTGATAACAATACTTTATGTTTGGAGAATTCCCCCCAACTTCCGATGAAAACGATGAGAAAAAATGTTAATTTGAGACAAATTAATCGAATTTATCTATCCAATGATCAAAAAAGAATGTATTCTTTAACTATTTCTGGAGAGTTGTTCCAATGGTTTCACATAAAAACAATATAAAAACCGTTAATTGTAATAATTTGATGTTTTAAATAGGAGCTACCTTGAATTTGATGATAAAAATTGTGAAACTTGCGGAAATTTATTTGGAGTTTTTGATAAAAAAACGTGTGCCTCATGTTCAGCATTTCTTTGTTCGAGTTGTTATCCGAAATTTGAGGTATATCATAAATAATAATCGATCTTTTAAAGAATTTCATATAAGATTAATATTCCAACGAAAGATCTCAAAAAAAATGATAAAGTATGCGAAAAATGCTTCCAAAATATAAAGTTGCATCTCAACAATAATTGTTCCTTATATGATAATTATTGAAATTGAAAAAATTATGTTTATTTTTATAAACAAATTATCCTTAACTTAAAAAAATCTTAAAAGAATTTCAGGAAGAAAAAAATGAATAAATTTTTATTAAAAATTTAGGTTAAGTGAAGGGTTCTTAGAGTTTATTATTTCCTTTATTTTTCAAGACTTTCAACCCCATATTAATCTTGTAATTATGATAATCCATCACTTTAGTGATTATCTATTTTTTATAATTATATTAATGAATTTACAATTAATTAATAATTTAAATTAATTTACTTGATTTTCTTTTTCTTTGCTTTCTATATCAATTTTCTTTGCTCTTTCAAGCAATTTAGCCTTAAAATCTGGTTTCTTTACATCAGAAATCGGGCTTCTCATTAATTCATTTCGATTTTCCTTGATTTTCACATGATTTCCTTCGAAAATATTTTGTCTGGGAGGACTTTTGCTTTTGCTTTTCCCGAAATTGGGAGCTTTAATAACCTGGATCTTTTCATTATTTATTGGACTTTTAATTTGAAGATTTTCATTTTTTTGTTCTTCATTTCTTGGATTATTCGTCTTTAATATTTTTTCTTTAGGATTTAATGAATATTCAGCCAAATAAACATCATCATCCCCTGTATTTTTATCAAACATATCTTCTGGATTAAAATATTGATCTTGAAATGGTTTTAAGTTATCAGCTGAAAGATCCTCTAACTTTTTCAAGGTCATTTCCTTTTTTAGATTGATTTTGTTCAAGAAGCTTTTCCCTTGATTGAGCATGTAAGAATCTTTAGGCTTATTGAGGATTTGAGGAATTTTCTTGAAATCAAGTTTTTTATTATCGACTTTGCTTATTGTAATTTGTTCTTCTTTGGTTTCTAACAGGAAGCCATTTTTGTCTTCATTATTGTTGTTAGAGGGAGGGAATTCCTTATTGCTTCCAATATGTGTTATCATGTTTTTTAGTTTTGAATGGGCTTCTATTTTCTTTGGAAAGCCGGCATTCATCATTTGTTTGAGATTTGGGATTTTTTCTTGTAACTTTCTTCATTAAAAGAAATCTTAACTTTAAAGTATATATACTTTTTCTAGGTCGTCCACTTCTAAATAATGGAAAAATTCTTGATAATTTTCTTCTTCTGATTTTCCATTTTCAGGATAGAAATGTTGAGCAATTATCTTCAATAAAAGCATAAAATTCTCAAATGTGAGTTCTTGAACATTATTTGAGTTTTTTTTGTAAAGTTCCACTATTTTCTAAACAATTTTTTATTTACTTAAAAAAAAAAAAATGAACTTGTATGGTCAATTTTTTGGAAGAAACTTTAAAATCTTTCAAAAAAATGGAAAAAATATTCAGATTCATATTCATTTTTTCCGAGGAGGTTTGTTCAAAAGTCTCTGTTTTCGCCAAGGAGCGCATTTTTTTGCAATAATAGATGAAGATTTTTGATAAGACTCTTTGAATTTTTTTGGAAGGTTTATCATTTAAAGATTTGTTGATTTGTTGCTTATATGTGAGTGTTGGGTTTTCGCAAAGAAAGCGCTTTAGGACCTCAAAATAATGATCAAATTCCACTAAAAAACTTGTCTTTAAAGCTTCATCTTTAGCAAATTTTTTAATAAAAAAGAAAGTTTTTAGTAAGTAATATTACCATTGTCTTCATAAAGATTTGTCTGGTCAATATGAATTTTCAAGAACTCGAGCCATTCATTTTCAAATTCTTGTTTTTTTTTGCATCTGTATTTTTGGTCTTCATAAAACTGATCCAAAACCGTGAAGTAGTTTTTGAAATCAATTGGACATGACATAACGGACAGTTTTTCATTATAAAACTTCTCAAAAGCCTCTCTTATTTCATTTATTTCTTTAAGAATTTCATTTTCAGGAATTTCTTGATGAATTATAGTAGTTGCGTTAATTTGCGTTGACTCTTCAGGCTCATCGTTTTCGAGGATTTTCCGATCAAGACTTACTTCATATTTGTTTTTTTTTGGAGGGTTTTCAGGGGGATTTTCTTCTTCATTTGTGTTATTTTCTTCTTGATTTTGGTGATTTTCTTCTTCATTTAGGTGATTTTCTTCTTCATTTGTGTTATTTTCTTCTTGATTTTTGTGATTTTCTTCTTGATTTGTGTGATTTTCTTCTTCATTTGCCTGCTTTTCAATATTTTCTTCTCCAGTTGCCTGTTTTTCAATATTTTCTTCATCATTATTATTAAGTTGAATGTTCTGAAAGATTTGTTTTAAGAATAAGATTAATAAATTTTTAGGAAAATACATTATGGATTGTTTCTTGTTTTTTCTTGATTTGAACGTCTTTCCATAATTCTTTGAGGATTTGCAAAGCGTTATCGAAAGAAATATTGCTTTTTTTATTTTTGTAACAATCTTTTATTCTGTTTTTTAAACACTTTAAAATACTTGACGTCGTATTTCTCTGAGAAAATTTCATTATCAGTTAGGGCCATATTTTCCAAAAATGCAGTGTCTATTTCCAATATTTTCCCAAATTTCATTAATATCGGGTTTAATTGATTTAATGGCAGGGTTTTTAATTCGGATAGATTTGGCTCAGCAGCAAACGCTTGTTCAAGTTCTGGCATCTTTTGATTTAACACTTTTTCCATTTGATTAGTTCTTTATCATTTTATTTAAGTTTTATAAAACAATTTGAAAAGACATTTTACCCAAATTCATCATTATAAAGGTCTGATTCCATTTTCAATGTTTATTTATCTGAAATTAAAAGCCAAATGTTTCAAATGAAATACCTAAACGTTGTTTTTTTATTAAATGTAGAAAAATAAATTTGTTATCTGAATTTCTCATTCTTAAAATTATTTTAGTATTTCCATCTTTTCTTATTATTTAACAAGATTTTTTAATAATATATTAAATATAAACGATAATTTCTCTATGTTTTAGTATTCTTTTAACAAGAAGTCACTCATTTATATTCCTTTATATAAGTGACGATATTTTTCATCATTTCTATTGGAGTTTTCGATTTGGAAGATCTCATGACCGCGGAGCTTGTTTTTTTTGTCGATAGTGGAATTCTTGTTTTCTCTTTATTATTCTTTGTTTGTGTTTTCACTCTCTGTGACAATGAAGTATTCTCTTTAGTTGAAAATTCCTATTTTAACTCAAAATTAACACTTTATAATAATAAATCAATAAATAACATTTTGATGGGTGAATAAATGTGTATAAGTGTTAGATTCCATAAGATTTTTATCATCTTGGTTCGAACTTATGATTCTTTTATTTGAAAATGTAAGTTTATTAAAAGTAATAATTAGAAAAATACTCAGAAATTCTTCTTTGATGAGCACCTTTTCTTTTAATATCTGATCCCCATTTTTTCAAATAGCTTTCTGGGGAAACTGGAAGATGGTTCTTATCAATTTTGAGGCATATTGATGCATTTTTCTTAGATGAAGCTGAATTTTGGTTAACTTTATTCGCCAAAATTCCAGAATGATCATCAAATTCGTTAACAAGATCAATGCTTCTTTCCAAATAATCATTCAAATTCATCGAGTTTCTTTCTTTCTTTTGAGAATCAATGATTTTGCTTTGCATCATTTCAATGGAATCTAATAAATATTCAGCTAAAGGTAAAAAGGTGTTTTTAAAAAAATCAAATTACTTAAGCTGCAATCAAGATTTTGATTTTTTGATAACGGCAAAAGATAATGTTTCATAAGGTTTTCGGCTTGCTCTCTTTTCAAATAGTTGATCAAATTCTCTTGCACTTCTAAAAAGTTTTTGAAATAAACGGAATTTTTGATGAAATCAATATTGGCGAGATCTTGAATGAAACATTGCAAAGCTGCTAGTTTTTCCCTGAGAATATTGCCTTGATAATTGAAGAAATTGCTATTATTGGAATTGGTGAAAATCTTGCATGAATCTGGTAAAACCAAGCCTGGGAAAGCCAAAGAGACATTTTGATATAATTCACAGAAATTGATATATTTTTTTTGTAGTTTCCAGACAAAGTTTTGACACGAACATCGCACCACGAATTCACTGCAAGATTTTTGATCATGATTTATTATGATTTCTTCTAATTCAATTTGAATTTCGCCGAATTCGAAGATATCAAAAACCCCCTTTGGAGATCGTCTTTGGTTGAATTCATTATCATAATGAATGGATTGATGTTTCTTGACATTTTCTTTGATAGAAGTTTTATAATATTGGATGTTCTTTTTATGGGAATCAAGATTCGAAATGGAAACATTGGATTTGGTCAGATTCACTGAATTATTGGATTTATAGTTCTCGTTGCATTTCGAAACGTGCTTTAAAAAGGAATGATTTGATATCATTGATGAACAGATCAAACATTTAAATCCAGAGGAATTTCTATAGAATTGTTTATAAATCTTCAGCTTTTCGAGCTTCTCTTCCTGAACTTTACATCGTAAAGTCATTGTTTCAACGCTTTTGGACAAGTTTTTATTTGTTTCAAGCAATTCCTCAGTATCAATTTCTTGGGTTTTTATGTTTTCTAAATTTTTTAAGAATATTATTCTATAAAAAATGAAGGAAGTATTACGTTGTAAAGCCATATATAAAGCATCATACATCTTTTTGTTTTCTTGAAGTTGATTAGTGAGTAAATTGATTTGATTTTCGAGGTAAGTTTTTTCAATAACGAATTCTGAATGATCTTGAGAAATATCTTGTTTATTTTGTTTCTCCGAATTTTCGATCTTCTATCATTTTCATTTTAAAATTTTTAAAATGAAATTATCAAATATTTTACCTCTTTCATCTTTTTTTCGAATTCATTTTTGAGCAAAAATAATTCCTTTTGTTTCATTATTTCCAAATCATTGAATTCTTTCTTAAGAGTTTCATTTTCATAACCACTGGTCTCCAAATCAATTTTTAAATTGTTCATTTCCCCTTCTTTATATTCAAGATCTTTTAAACATCTTTCATTTTCCTTTTGTAAAAATGAGTTTTCTTGTTCCAATAAAGCGATCCTCTTATCATTTTCATTCTGAATTTGGATATATTCTTCTTTAATATCATTGAATTTTTGCTCTAGTTCTGTTTTCAATTCCTCATATTTGAACATAAATTCATTTTCATCTCCTTTGCTTTTCGCCTGCAAGCTTTCAATTTTCATCAAAGAGATTTTATTTTCCTCTACTGCCGTCTTTAATTTCTCATTGCTTTTCTTTAAATTGATTTCCATCAAAGCTAAAAAATCAAAAAATCTTTATCTAAATAAATTAAATGGAAACCCTTTTCATTGATGTTTTTTTCCAACTCCATTCTTAAGTTTTCATTTTCTTCCTCCAAATTCTTCTTTTTATAACGCAACTCTTCCTCCAAAATCTCATTTTTCGATTTCAAAATCTTCATCTCTTTATCATAATTGTGCTCCGATTTTTGAAGCAGATTTTCTGCTGCCAATTTATAAAGATTTGAAGAAATTTCCAAAATGAAGGTGTTTTTGAGAGAACTGCCATCGAATTTTTTCTAATGAAAAATCAGTTTCTTTTTAAAATTTTTCTTGGGCTCATTACCTCGAATTCATTTAAAAAAGTATTAAAGCTTGATTGGAACTCGTAAAAATTCCTGAATTGTTCTGATCTTATGCTATAATTTATTTCTTCCAATCGAATTTTGCAAAAGTCTAAGTAATTTTGCTAAAAAAGATTGTTTAAATATTTGGAACGAACATTAAATATAATTTACTTTAATGTTTTCATTATTATTCTCACTAAATTTTCGGAATTTTTCTTTGAATTCCTTTTTAAGAATGATGAGAGATTCCTTTAAATCAGATTCCTCTCCAAGTGCATATTTTCTAAAGTTATTGACCATTTTTTCGAAGAGCTAAAATAAACAATATAATAATTCCAAAAAAATAATGAGGCTTTAATTTTTTTTTAATAACCTGATGTTTAAGTTCTTTCATTTTGTTCTCATCAAATTCAAGGAACTTGTTGCTTTTCAAACTATTCAATTCCTCCTCGATATTGATTAGACTTTCTTTAGAAAAATAACAGCAATTATAAAAGTCTAAAATTAACCTTTGAGATGTTTATATGACTCATTTTTTACAATGGATTTCCATGCATTATCAATATTAGGAACTCCGCCTTTATTGATTGCTTCGATATAAGCTTTACTTAACTCAATTAACATCGATCCAGTTAATTGTCTTTCTCTGATAATTTTAGGCTTTGTTTTTTTCAGGATCTTTTGTCTCGCTAATTTGGCCTGATTCACGAATTCGCCTCTCAAATTTTCATTCAAAACTTCATCGATTTTCTGCAAATCAGATTCTTTTTCACATGGTCGGATTAAAGTGATACAATCTCTATCCTTGAAGAAATGTTTGAACATCCTCCTCATTCGATTCTTCGATTCCGTTGAATCAGACACTCCTTTTTGCAATTCCAAAGCTTGCTCTAAATAATCTTTCGCCTTGATTGAATTCCCTTCTTTGTCGACTAATTTCAAGGCGAAATCTCTCACCACCCAAAGAAAAGAAGGAAAACTATTAACAATTTCATCTCCTTGCTGAGAACTACTCGCTTTGGTCTGAATTTCTTTCGCCAGGTTTATGATTAAGGAAAGATTGTTTAATGCGTTTTCATCAATATGTCCCACAGAATTGAAAATGAAATAACTCGATAAAAGAAGAGAAAAGATGAAGATTTTATTGTCATGGTTTATGTTTTCATCTGTTCCACCGAATCCCTCAGTATCAATCACCAGCACATCCATATCTGAATTTTCTTCATTTTCCGATTTCAAAGGTTGCGTCCATAACCATAACCCCTATTATTTGAAAAATTATAAATAAAAATCCTTACAATTTTAAAGCAAAAACCTTTGTGCATGCATTTACAGTAGAACCCACTTTGAAGCCTGCTTTCTGATGATTTAATAAGACTCGATTGACGAAAAAGCTCTTGCCAGTGCGATATTTTCCTACAATCGAAATCACACCGACTTTCCTTTCTTTATTAAGAGAGCTCAAGAAAATTTCCGATTCCTTGGTTAAAGCAAAACCCTCTGATGGAGAATATGTGATGAAAGGGATTGCTTGAGGAAGGATGTTATCTTTCGGTTGAATTTCCGGAAGTTCCATTTGATGAGATGACTTATGAAGTGTTTAATTTAAATTTTTTCGGGATTTGACTGTTAAGTATAGGAATTTTTATGATATTATTATTTGAAATTCATTTTTCTAACAATTTTTTAAAATATAACAAAGGGAAACCGAAAATTATCATTTTGTTTCAAAATAGATGGAATATTTAAGAAAATAGCTGAATGTATTGAAAAATTTTAATAAAATTAGCAGGTTTTGCAAAAACTCTTGTGTCCGTTATGGGCCGGTGTGAGAGTGACAGACTTATGCGAATTTTCGGGTATTTCCTTCTTAGAAATTTCTAACAATTTTTCAGGACAAAAACCACAAAATATTAAATCAAACAAACTAACCTTCTAAAAGTCTTTCAAAAGCACTGATGACATTAGTGGAAGCAATCGCTGATGTTTCTTCAAAAAGCAGTTTATTCTCGCTTGCTAATCTCATTCCTTCATCTCTTGAAACTTGTCTAAGATTTGGGTTATCTTTGCATATGTCAATTTTATTCCCGACCAACATTATAACTAAATTCGGATCTGCTTGATTCTTTAAGTCTTCCATCCATCTTAACACATTTCCGAACGATTTTTCTTTGGTGACATCATAGACAAGCAATGCTCCAACAGCTCTTCTATAATGTCTAAGAAAATTTAAAGAAATTCTTAATTTTTTTGAGTTTTAGTTTGGTTCTACGCAAAAGTGATTGCTCGATATCTTTCCTGCCCAGCTAGCAAATAATTTCTTGTTATTAGTTTTTTTTTTATTTTAAATATGTACCGGTGTCCCAAATTTGCGCTTTTATTTTTTCGTTGTTGGATAAAGTGACGGTTTTTGTTGCGAATTCCACACCTATTGTAGGCACGATGGTTTTAGGAGTTTGGCCTTTCACATATCTAAAATAGTTATTTTTTTTCATGTAATAGAGGAAATTATTCATTTAAAAAAAAACCTATTTAACAAATGAGTTTTGCCGACACCACTATCTCCTGCCAAAACAACTAATATAAGGGGGATTAAATATGAAAATATGAAATAAATGATGCTTTTGCAAATCTGTGTATAATCTTCATCGTTTCCGTTCATTTTCTTTGATTTTTTCTTTTTATTGATAAATTTTGAAATAAAAAAATCGTTTTTTTGAAAAGAAAAAAAACAAAAATGGGTTTTATTTTATTTTTTCTAATGACTTTTTTTCTTAAAAAAATTAACAAGCATTAATGAATATAAAAATGATAACTTAACCATAACCAAAAAAAAAATTAAAAAAATTGAAAATTTTCTTTTGTTTAAAATCTGTATTTTTATTTTAATTATTATTTAGAAGAAAAAAATTGCATTAATTTAATCATCATATTCTGAATGGGAAAATTTCAAAATTTGGTTTTTAAAACCCAATAAATATCCTTAAAATAAATTAAAAGTAAAAAAATTCAAATAGAGAAAAAATGGACTCTCTCTTCGGGATTCAAGGTAAAGACTTCGTGATCGTCGCTGCCGATTGCTCAGCTGTCCGTTCGATTCTGAAATTCAAGGTATATAAGATTTCGCCCTTTTTCTAATGAAATATACAAGGACGATGAAGACAAAATAATGAACTTAGATGATGATAAATTATTGGGATTATCAGGGGATGCAGCAGACCGATTACAATATGGAGATTACATGCAGAAAAACATCCATCTCTACAAATATCGTAATTCGCAGAAACTTTCCACCTTGGAAGCAGCCAACTTTTTGAGGTAAAGATCAAAAAACGATTTAAAAAACTAAAAAAAAAAAATTTTTATAGAACAGAAACAGCCTATGCTATCAGAAACTCTCCTTATATGGTAAATTCATTGATTGCTGGGTTCGATGTTGAAGATGGACCTTCACTCTATTGGCTGGATTATTTGGGCACCTTGCAAAGAGTGACCAGAGGAGCCCATGGGTATTTATTCATATTATTATATTATTCTTATTGTATGATCAGATATGCTGCATATTTTTTGCTTGGGCTGTTTGATAACTTTTACAAAAAAGTGCTTTCTTTGCTTATATAAAAAATATTAAAATGTATTAGGATTTGAGTCTGGAAGAAGGAATTGAGATCATTAAATATTCCATCAACGAGTTAAAAACAAGATTTTTGATAAGTCAACACCATTTCATTGCAAAGATCATCACCAAGGTTTCATTTTTATGATCTTTAATTAAAATCTATTATTTTTTTCAAGGAGGGAATCAGGAAAATTGACTTATAAAATAACTTCGAAAAATTAAAGACATCAAGAAAAAATTTAAAAAAACAATAATTTATTGGCTTTATTTTTTTCATTTAATTAACTGATTTTAAGAACATTATCTCAACAATTATTTTTTTTTAAAAAAACTTCATTACTAAAAAATTGCTAAAGATTGTGAGACTCACCAATATTATTTTTCGTTTTGTTGTTGTCTGGCTTCTTCCCAATCCCCAAATGAGGAGGCTAATGAAATAATGTGGAAAATGACAACAAATTATGAGGAAGCAATTCTTGATATTAATTATTTACTATATCGAGCATTAATCTACAAAAAACAAACTTTAGTTTTTCTTCTTCCTTTTTTTTCGTTCTTCTTATATTCTTTCTCTATTTTTTTTTTTTCATCATACTTTTCTTGTTGTTTTTCCATTTTATTTTTGTTCTTCATACAGCTCTATATATCCTTCTTTAAGTTTTTTCCATTTTTTTAATTTCTTTATCATACTTTTCCTTTTGAGAGCAAATTTAGCATTGCTTCAGGTAATTTAAATTTTCATCTAAATTATTGAGCTCCTCTTGAGAATTTCTCATTAAATTTTCTCAATTTTGTTGTTTTTGTCATTATATTTTGAGATATCAATCTGTGATCTTGCCAGGAATTCTTCTCTGATATTTAACAATATTTGTTTAAATATTTTGATGTTTTGGCGCAGAGAACGACAAATTTCGCCAATTTGTTCAGAATGAGATTTAACTATATCAAACCGCATGTAGCCTCCTTTAATTTGATGTTCATTTTTAAGATTAAATGGGTAATTATATTTTTTGAAATTTTTCAATAATTTATTCAAAACTTTCGATTTTTCAGTAAAAAACAAATGGAAGAAGAGGTTTTTTCAATCGAGAAAAATCAAACTGAAGAGGAATGTTCAGAAGAAAGCGATGTTTTCAAAAAAGAAATCAACGAATTATACGATTCCAAGGAATTAAGGAACTTGATGAACAATAATGGTTAAAACGATATTTTTTTAAAAATGTAATTTTTTTTCTTGTTAAGAATTGTTGAAAACCACAATGATAGACATCAATGATGAGGCAATAAAAAAATGCAAGCTGAACAAAAGTGCCGATGCATTGATGTTTTTGAAAAGAGCAGAGAAGACACTTGAGGTTTCTAAAATGAAGAAAATGAAACTCATTATTTAAAAAAAAAAATTAGTTTGCAGCTAGTTGTGGCAAAAGTATTGACAGGAATGTCATTATTGTGATTCTATACAATATCGCCTGCGTATATCAAAGGTTAAAAACTATAAAATTGTTGATTTAACGAAAATTAAAAAGTTTATGGAAATTGGAAAAATGTGCGAAATACATCGACGCAGTGATTTATAATTTAACGGACTCTTTGGAGGAAACAAGTTCCGCAAGTATGAAAGAAAGCTTCTCAAGCGATATAATGAAAGAAATGGATGCGATGAAACTGAAGAAAATGAAATTTTTGATCCATTCTTATTTACAATATTGTGCAATCCTTTCTCAACTTAACAAGTTTGTCTAATTTTCATTTTATAAAATAATAATTAATTTTTTTTTAGGCATGAAGATGCTAAAAAAAATGCTTTGGAATCGTTGAAAATCATGAACAATGTGTTCAAGATGGCTTATAAATATGTTTTCGAAATCAAAGCCAAATCTGATTTCGTTGATCAGAAAACAAAATTACAGGCAAAACCTAATATAGCCACATCGCATGCCAAAAATAAATCTTTAGCGACAAAAACAACATCTGAATTTTTGACCTTTGCAAACGATACTTTGAAACTAAACAAGCCAAAAGGGAAAGAGGAAAATTTAGAAAAGACCAATTTGATAAAAATGGATATTCCTTTCAAAAAAATATTAATTGACTATGCGTATCCAATTTTAAGAGATCTTTCCAAAACGCCTGACCATTGTTGTCTCACTGATAATAACAGACAACAGGTTCTGTTGGAAGTGAAGAAATCTTTATATTTCTGGAAAAAGAATCCTGAGAACAATGAAAGAGACTTAAGGAAAGAATTGAAGGCTCCTAAAGAAACAAATATTGGAAACAAAAGATCTCTTTTGGGGGTGAAGTCTGATTCCACAGAATGGATTGAAAACTTCAACATTGGTTCAATTATGCATATGAATCCTGTGAAATATGATGATTTTTGTTTTTTCGGCGATTTTAATTATGAAATTTCAAAGAACCAGCTTCTTGAAAAGGCTTACTGATAAATTTTTAATTTTTTTATAATTAGAATTGTTAGGTGATTTTTCACTCGATTTGTTTTTTCACAATTGCCACCGAAATGAGGTTTATTGAAATAGAAAAGCATTCGACAAAAGTGTCAAATACTAAAGATATTCAATCTGATGACTACAAATTATCGTAAAAATAAATTTAAAATTATTATAAAATAATTTTTTCAAGAGAGCTTTATCATTTAAAAGCCATTGAAATTGTTTGCAAATATATCAAAGAGGATTGCCCTTATATAAACCATCTAATCACAAGTTATCATAAGCATTATAATAATGATCTTGATGTTATTGTATTTGTTTTCAAATTACTTATTTTCATAAATTTTAATAAAGGAAGAAGAATCATTTTATTCAAACGCTGTGAAAAAATCGGATGATGAAGATAATGGAACCAAAGAATCTTTCACGAATGAGAGTTCCAATAAAACGATGTCAGATAACAAGAAAATGGTTCATATTGATAGCAAAGAAGGCAAAATAAATGACAGCGATAATAATCAAAAAACAAAATTAACCAGAGATAACCTATTTCAAAATTTAAAAACAAAAGGAATTCCCATTGAAAAGAAAGCAAGTGTTGAAAAACTGAAGGAAAATTTCTTAATGAGAAAGAACTTAAATTTGGCGTGTTATAAACAATTAATTAACGAAAAGAAATTGGGTTCCATAGATGAAACTCTGCAAATGAGCAAAGTTAAGTCAATTTTGCAGAATTTGCAGTTCAAAGACAATATCAAGCTCTCTAAACCAGACCCAAACAAGTAAATTTTCAATTTATTGTTAATTTTATTTATTTTTCAAAGCATTTTCCAAACCAAAATCCAATTGAAAAATAAATCCCTTTCAGCTAGAACTCATAATGAAGTCAAGATAAATAATGAAAATTATGTTGAACAATTAAAACGCTTGAATGTTTATGATGAACTCTTGGCTTTAAAAAAACTGCCACCAACAAAAATCAATAACATCGTGATAGAGAAATCAAAAGGCTCAGATACAGAACAACAAATATCAGAAAAAATTTTTGACATTAAAAAAAGTAAAGATTCTGTTTTTTAATTTATTTATTAATTTTTTTTCAAAAGAATTCAAAGAATCAAAAACTAATAATGAAATGAGCGCACACAGCCAAAAACCAAGTTCAAGAGGCTCAATTACTAATAACAATAATTTCACTCTTAATGAAAAAATTCCAAAACTGAATTTGGAGTCACTTTTCCGTAAAAATGAAGAGAAATGTTTTTTCAGCCCAAGAGAAAAAATTTCTAATCTTTAACTTCTCTCCAAGGAACGGAAGATTTAACATAAAATTGTATTCGATAATAAAAGTTTTTTTTTTCAATCTTATGATAAACTAGCTTCTTCATTTTTCTAATTAAAAAAAATTAAACGATTATTATGAAAATAAAAAATAAAAAAATTTCTATTCATTTTTCCTATTTTTCTAATTTTTTTTTATAAAAGATCAACTATGATCTTTGTCTAAGTGTAATAATTCCAAATCATATAAACGAACCCCAGGTAAAAAGCTGCGAACCCATAAATTTCATAGAATCCTCTATGTGTGCTGTGATAATATCTGATCAAGTTTCGATGAGTGTTGTTGCAAAAGGGGGCGTTGGCCGAGTTTTTGCAATTGCAAATCTTGTAATATCCGCTTTCACTTACATTGAACACCATGGGTCTGTTTCTCGTGGGCATCGCATTGCAAATTTGGTCGCACCAAGGTCCATTCAAAGAACAACCGCAACTGCACCAATTATAGACTTTCGCCTTTTCCAAATACATGTTATAGGGATAATATCCTGCAACCAAAGGAATGCTTGCTGGTCTATACTTACCTTCTTGATAAGGAATTGATTCAGGGATCGGAACCATTTTTTGTTCAGGAAAATCAGTTATATCATCTGGTTTTTTCTCTTTTCTTTGGGTTGGAGGCTGATTTTAATAGTTAGTTTTTGAGAAAAAGTAAGGTGGGTAAAAAACTTTCAAAATTGCTGGTGGAACCGTGAAAGGATCTCTCAAATGAGCCTCGCCTTCGCAAAGAATGGTAGAAATCTTTTTATAATTCGCTGCCTTCTTTAAAATAGATGCCATTTAAAATTCGATATTAAAGTTTATGAAATGAATGAATTTTTTTTTTTGAATAATTCCTAAATCAAAAAATTTTTATCTTAGATTTTTTAATTATTTTTTTTTTCTTTTTTCAAGATTTTTTTTTTTCAAGAAATTTTTCTTTCTTCTTTAATCGAATGACATTAAAAGATAGCCTAAAAATAACAATTTTGATAAATGGAACAAAACTAATTTTAGAATTTTTGCATTTTTTTAAAAAACAAAGAAAATTCAAATATTAATAATTAATTATAATAATTTGAAAGCTTTAGCTAGATATCATTTCCAGCATCAAAAATAAAATGGCTGAAGTAAAATTTGCAACAAATTCCCTAACTTTGATCCTTTTTCCATTTCCAGACTCTCGAAGCATTAGAGAAAACCATAATAGATAACAACGAAAGAGACGCAATTTTCGCAAGATTGAGGGAGATTCCTGAAAATAACGTAATCTGAAAAATTTACAAATTTTAATATCTTTTCCTTTTTAATCAGAAATGCGTTGATTGTGAGAAAAAGAATCCGAAATGGGCCTCAAGTTCTTTGGGCGTTTTCATTTGCATGGATTGCGCTGGTAAACATCGACAATATGGGGTTGCGATTACTTTTGTCAGGTAAAAAAAAAAAACTTTATTGATTTTCATTTAAAAATCGAAATTTTAGATCCATAACTCTTGATACTTGGACCAAAAAACAAATATTGATTATGGAAACTGGTGGAAACTCAAAAGCAATGGACTTCTTCAAGAAAAATGGAGTTTTGGTCACTGGTGCCATTGACTATAAAAACCCTGCGATTTTAAAATATAGACAAGATTTAAACAAAAAAGTAGTTAAAACATTAAATATTTTTATAAAAGAAGTTAATCTAGGTAGAAAATATCTTCAGAACATTGCTTCAACAAGAGAATAAATCTGATCCTCCTAATAATGACAATAATAATAATAATCATCATACAAAAGGGAATGAAAAAGTTGAAGAAACAAAAGCTGCCGAAAACCCAATATCTGAAACCAGTCCTGAAAAAGACAAATTTGTTTGCAATTTGCAAAATTCATCAACTGTTGCTAAGGGCTTTGATGTTTCTTTCAATAAAAAGTTAAAATTTTTTTTTTTTTAATTTATCAAGTTGCTTTTAGAAATAACACTTTTGGCAATGCCAAAGGCAAAGTCCAAGCCAAAAAGATTTCTGATATTGATTTTGAAAATTTGACTCTTGATGACAATCAATTTAATAGAAAGCCAAGTTTTGGGGTTTCCAACACTTCAAAAATGGTTTCGAATGAAAATAATATAAAATTTGACCCAATAGAGCAAAAAAATGCATACAAATCGTCAGCTTTTACCAGTTCAAAAAATGCTCAAGTAAATGAGAAATTGGATGATATGAAAAAGAAGAACATAAATCATATTTCTTCTGATGTCTTATTTTCGAAAAGCGAGACGTCTGAATAACTTTTTCTCTTTTTGTTAATTTTTTTGTTCAGGAACTATGAAGATAAAATAAATTATTCCAAATTTTCTAATTCCACTACTTCAATCTCAAGCAACCAATTTTATGGGAAGGACGAGCCTAATGAATATGAAGATAGAAATGACACAAGTAAGAATAAGAAAAAAAATTTGATTTTTAGAAACTTTTTTAGAAATGGATCAAGTTAAATATGCGATGAGTGTTGCTGGTGAAAAAATGAAACAAGTTGATTTATTATAATTATTTTAATTTTTACTATTTAATTTTTTAGTGGAAGGAAAATGCTGGAGACTATTTTAAGAAAGTCAAGCAAAATTTCACCTAAGGAATTAAAATAATAGATAGAATTAAATTTAAACAAAAAATCCAAAATAATTAACATTTGATATTAAAAATAAATGCCTCAATTATAACCTAAACAATTTTTTATGTCTCACAAATTGGTTTTACTAAATGTAAACATATGGGACATATATTAAAATGGAAGTCAAAATCCTCATTTTTTAATTTGAATTCCGATTCTAAATCAATTAACCCTGAATTGCAAAATTTGCATAAATAAAACCTCTCCAAATAAATATCCTCTTGGGTCAATATGCATTTCATAAATGTGTGATTATAAATGCATTTTCCTTTAATTTTGCATATTTTACACATCAATAAAGACTCTTCCGAACTTGGTGCTTTATTAAGATAAGATTGAAGGTTTTTCTTTATTTTTTCAAGGAAATGGCTTGAAGGAAGATCTTTGATATTTGTTTCAAGATCTGGTATTTTAGTGATCAAAAGATGTTTATAAAAATTAGTTAGAAATTTCTTTTTGGTGTCGATCAAAAAAACATCAAAATCTTCCTTATGAAGCATCAAAATCGTGAAAAATAATCTGCCCATTATGAAATTTTGATCTTCCTTGCTTGGAATAAGTTCATCCATTTTTATTTTGGTGTTTATCAAAGTTTGCTTAGTTGCTGAGTTTTTTTTATGTTTTGCCAAGCTCTCAATACTGCTTTGTTCAAAATCCTTCATGAAATCAACGAATTCGATAAAAATCTTATGGTTTTCTGCAATAACACATATGAAATCGTCAAAATTTAACGGCTCCTTTAAAATCTGGTCCTTGTCAATTTTCTGTTTAAAAGATTTAATCATTTTCAAGAAAATCTCATCCACTGGCATTGTCCACATGGAATGTTTTATATTCGAAAAAATAACAATATTTGTAGCTGAATATTTTTGTTTTACAAAAGGGTTTCCAACTGCAATTTTCAGAATTTTGTTCCTAGAAATTGCAAGTCCTTTTAAGTTCGCTAAGGTTTTGAAGGTGTAATGAATGATGGATTGTGGTTGAGTGCCATTTGAGCCATTTTCATTGGAAGTCGAATTTTTATGAGGATTCCAACAATAAATCTTATTATTGATCGTTGCGAAAATTACTTTCTCATCGTGTTGCAGAATGCTTGTGAAATGAATTGGCTCATCCAGCCTGAAGATTTCTTTTATAGTTTTGTTTATTACGCTGAGCTCATAAATTTTATTGTTTGAGGCAACATAGATTAAACATTTGCAGGTCTCGATTTCCATCTCCATATCAGTTTCTTTTTAAGACACTTATTTTTTAGAAAATAGTAAAAAATCACCAGAATGCGGAAATTCAATTCTTTTTACAATTTCAAATGAATGAAGCTCCTCTTTATCAATTTGGTTCTCTATGACACTTTGATCGTTCTTTCTGAAATCCAGAAATAAAATTTTTCTGGATTGCGAAAATAATGTTATATGGAAAAAACTCGGATCATCACATGAATTAATCAGAATATGTGAAGATTTAAAAGGAAAGTTGTTCATCTTGATTTCCGACAAAAAGCTAAAGATTTCAAAGAAATATAACAAAGTCTGATTTTTTAATTTACATTATATTGATTGTGCTTTCCTTTTCATTTTTAAAGACTTCCCATAAGAAAATCCTTGAGGAAAAATGAGCTGCGAATATCGCAGTGACCTCTCCATTTGATTGAGTCAATTCATTTGACCATGCAACAGCAAATAATTCATCAGCTTCTGTTATCTTTTCGTTTTTCAACAGGTCTTCATTGATGCAAAAATCCTAATATTTTATAAGAATTTAAGGAAACGAAAAGAAATTTACAATTTTGAATTCATTGATCGAATTTTCAATGTGATATGAAAGCAAATAACAGTCAGAATTATTCATAATAATAGTTAAAATTGGTTTATTTCTCATGGTCATTCCAATCGGAGAAATAATAAATTTGGTGATTTTGAGAGAACAATTGTCGAACGAATTCATATAAACAAGTCGGTTTCTAAACACCTCAGAGTTAAAAACGAAATCCTGAGAGGTTGAATAATTCAAAAACATCAAATCATTTTTATTTCCATTTTCATTTTCATGGTTGAAAAAAGTGGTGTATTTGTCCCTATAAAAATATTCCGGTTTCATTTTGGCTTTATAGCTGCTCATTCTATTACATTTTTAAATAAGAATTGAAGAAAACAATTACAATGCTGGCATTTGGATATGATGTTTGATCCAATTTTTATTTAAGGCTCTTTTTTTAAGACTTAACACATAAATATTTTGAGGTGTTGGGACATAGAGATGATTATTTGAATCGATGAAAATGGAATCTGACAAACGAACTTCTTCTTGTAAAAATTGCGAATCCTTAGTCAAATCAAAGAGAAAAGGAACCTCAATATTTGATGGACTGATATGATTTGTATTCATTCTGGAATTTTTTCGGAATTTTGAAAATTAAAAGTGTTTGGAAAATTATTTTAAAATGATAGAAACCAAAGGATTTGTGAAGTTTGATGAGGAGGAATTAGAGGATTTAAATTTTAAGTGAGTAATTTCTGAATTCAGTTTAACCTCCCCTCATTAATAAAATAAGTTACCAAAGCAATGAAAAAAAAGATCATATAGAAATAGAGATCCAAACTGAAGAAATCAAATTCAATGATTCCTATACAAATATGAAAAAGCCACAAATGGATATGGAAGTCTGATATTTAGAAAATTGGCTTTCTGAAATATATATTTTTCTAAAGATTCAAGTTGATGAATCGGAATTATTTGAATTATCAGAAGAATCAAAGGAAGTTGATCAAAAGGAATTAGTTTCATTTTTGCAAAGAACAGTGCCTCTGATTTTTGAGGCTATGGAAGAAAATAATAGCTTAAAATCGCTACAAAGTATTTAATGATCCCAAAATATATTTTTAAATTCTTTTTTGAAAAGATTATGAAGTAAAATGGAATGAAAGAGTGTCTGAAAATAAATGTTTACATATATTACACAACAAAAACAATCACATTTATGAAAAAGACAACGATCTTCAATTTACAGACATTTCTTGGAATTCCACCGGAACGATCTTAGCAATATCGTAAAACAAACAAAACATCTTATAAGCTTACTTTTTTCTCTAGTCTTGGAAAATTCGATCATGATGGAGCCTGCCAAGACAAATCCTTTGTTTATATTTGGAACATTAACCGAAGAGATTTCAAATCTGATATTCCCTCACTTGTTATAGAAACCAATTCATGTGTTATGAGTCTTTTATTCCATCCTGCAAGACCATCTTTATTAGTTGGAGGGTCTTTCAATGGGGAAATATTTTTATGGGACATCAGCAAAAAAGATGATAGTCTGATTTCTTCATCTACAATGGATGAATACTTCCATCGTGAATCGATTACCCAAATGATATGGGTTGAACAACAGAATTCTCTTCCTATTAATACTTTGAATTCGCAGTACAATTTAATTTCTTTATCAACTGATGGGAAAATGCTTTTTTGGAATATGAAATATGAAGAAAAGGGAGATGGTTCACTTTTAAATTATCCAATCAAAGGATATAGTCTTTTGAGGAAAAAAGAAGGCTTCATTTCGAATGTTGGTGGCTTATGTTTTTCACATTCTTGCGAAGATAAAGATACCTTTATTATTGGAACAGAAGCCGGATCTATATTAAGGGCGGTTGTCGCAAATATTTCCTTTGAAAAAAAACAAAAAGTACTTTTCGAACAAAAATCAGAAATCGCGAAAAATCTAAAATGGAAAGAAGAATCGTTGCCTGTTATGGTTAATCTTAATCAAAAAGTCATTCCTGAGATCAAAATGTTCGTTGAAGAATACGCCAAAAACAATGGCATACAAGAAATTCTCCCAAAACACATTTTCGCATCCAAACCTGATCTCAGAAAAATCTATCCCAATCCTGTTACTTCCGCCTTCGAACCACATATGGGACCTGTTTATAGCGTCCATTTTTCACCTTTCCATAGGAATGTCTTCATATCTTCTTCATTGGATGGCTCAGTTCGTTTATATGATTTATTGCAGGTAATAAAAATAGCTGAATTTTTGGTTTTTCTGTTTAATTTAGACAAAATCACTTATGCTTTTTGAAAATGGGAATAACTATATTTTCAAAGCCTTATGGTCTCCAACTCGTCCTAATGTTTTCGCTGCCTGTTCCTGTAAAAATTAAAATTAAATACATTTTGTAAAATTTGTTTTAGCTGATGGTGAATTATTATTTTATGATATCACTCCGAATTCTCAAAACCCAATTCAGAAAATAAATCCAGATGACAACGGAGCCTGTCTAAATTTCCAATTTAACAGGAAACAACCAGATCTCCTCGCGATTGCTTATTCGAAGAATAAAGTGAAGATCATTCAATTGTGCGAAAAACTCACTCATGCAAACAAAGACGACTTTTCCATTTTAAATACTTTAATGGAATAAAAATTTGTGTTTTTTTAAAAAAATCAAAAGCTTGAAAAAGAAAAAATTAAGTTTTTTTAGAGAAAAAATTGTCCTCCTCCTTTAAATTAATTTTCTCTCATATTAAAGGCATCTTATATGATATTCCAATTCGGATAGTTTATTTTTTCTCAGGTGCCTTTCCTGGAGCATTAGTCTTCTCTCCTTTTTTCTGGTCTGGTTTCTAAATGGGTGTTATTTTTTTTCCAATTATAGATCTATAAATACTTGGAATCTCTTTGGAGGGGCTCTGTTTTTTCTATCTTCTCTGGATCTGACTCTCACGACTCTGGCGTGGATAGCGCAGGACACACAATATTGGAGCTTGGTGTAAAGCTTTGGAATGACCAAATCTAAAAACAATCACATAATAATAAAAGAAATAGGGTTCAAAAGAAGGTTCTTTACTGTTTAATGCCATATTTTCCTTAATATCTCTTTTACTTGAAGCATCAACGATATCTCTGACAGTGAATCGTTTAATGGCCTTGTCCTAGAAATACATAATACCAATTAAAGAGGAGGATTTTCAAAGGAAATGACCTTGGGCACTAATCTAGCGCAGTTTGTGCAAACAACTGGAGTCGTATGACCTCTGTTATTTTTATTTCGACCATTATTACGTCTTTTTGATGGCATTCGAGTTTTGGTTTTGATCTTTAGTTTGAGGTGTTATTAATTAAAAAGATATTTCTTTTTTATTGTTTTTTTTCAAAATCTCATATTAATAAAAAATCGCTTCTTTCAAGAAAAACTTATTTAGTTTCTAAAAACTTGCAAATATTGAATCAAATTTTAGTATTATTAGGATTAAATATTTTTTATCAAATTCATTATTTTCGGGTCGCTTAAAACCAGCATCAGTTTTTTTTCATCTTCATTCCATGCAGTCTTTGGGGTCTTTAATAGATTTATGACTTTTGTTTTAATTTTTTTGAGTTTCTCTTCCCTGAAAAAATTATATAACTTTTCATTATTTCTTGAAATAATTAAATACTTCGTGTTTTCAATGAATTTTTCAAGTCTATTGGGGCTTTTCACCCTTAAGAAGTTGTTATGAATGATGTTTGATGGAACATTTGGATGTGGATCGAGTTCGAAATCAATCATACTGAAAACATTCAGAACTTTTTCTTTTTCCTCTTTAGTCAGTTTTTTATGGTTATTGAGATAGGTCAGATCATTTGTTTTTTGAGCCTTTTCAGCAGGTTGTCTTAGAATTATTTTCTTTAAAGCTTTGAAACTGAAATGTCTGGTCACCGAATCAATATAAGGAGGATCAACTTTTTACAAAAATCTGAAATTCTTTTTATTTAAATAAGGTTTTTTACTTGATTGATCCTCCCAATATGAAGTCAAAGTATTACAAACCTTTTTAATAACCATTTGATGTTTGGATTTATCAATTTCCCTTGTATCGGCCATAGTAGCATAAAATGATCCCAAAGTTTTACTCCATGATGATAGTATTCTAATTGGTATGAAATTGGCCATCTTTTCTTCCTCAGTTCCAACCTAATTAATCCCAAATTATAAAAACTGCTTTTATCTTAAGAAAAACATCTATTTTTGATGAGTAGTCAAATTGAACTGGATTCGAGCAGAATTTCAATTTGCAAGTCGTCCCCCACCAAAAAATATTCCCATTTTCAAGTAACACCATTGAAGATCTAAATCCAGCTTTGGCTTGTGTAACTTTCGCTTTTAAAGAAGTGAGTCTATCAATATTCACTTGCTTAGGTGAAAATTCATGGCTTAAACTCCCCAAGCCCAATTGACCGAAATCTCCAGCTCCCCATACAAACACTCTGCCAAGACCTGTTTTGACAATAACATGTTTAAACCCGCTAGACACAGATTTCACTATTTCTTTATTTGTTTTAAGTCCAACAATAAGACTTGGTAATGTTCTTGGTAAATTATCTCCAAGACCCAATTGACCTTCGGAATTCTCCTTGCCAAAAGTATATACTAACCCACCAGAACTTAAAAGCCTATAAATTTAACAAATTTTATTTCAAATATTAGGAAAATATGAAAATAAACACTGCGAAGTTGTTTCCACAGGAAATCATTGAAATTGTAATATGATTGGGCATTGGGATTTCAATTGGTTTGTAGAGAAATCTGCCTGTGGATTTTTGAAAAGGCCAAAACAAAACCTTTCCATCATCCAAAAGACAAAGATTAGTTTGGCCTTTTGATTGAATGTCAATCACTTTTTTCGGAGGCAAACAAGTATTTTTAGTGACCTTGGCATATATTTTATTATTTCCCATGCCCAATTGGCCGTAATAATTATCACCCCAACAATAAACATTTTTTTCAACATCTATTACGAAGCAATGATCATCTCCCGCAATTATCTAATTAATATTATAATTCTAATAATAAAAAGTCGATAACTTTTTGAGGTTGTTTCCAATCAGGATCTAAGTTTATAGCAGCAACTGAACTTAAAGCCTCAATATCCATATCAGTTTTCCTCCCTAATTGATTAAATTCATTGTTGCCCCATGAATACAAAATTCCAGAATCAGTTCCTGCAACTGTGAAAGATTCGCCGAATTCAACCAATTGAATAAAATTATAATTTTTTTCACTCATCACCCGAGATTTTACAAAACTCTCAGACCATAAAGGTTTGTAGATATCAGAAACGTCTGATATTAACTCCAGATCTAAAATTACTGGAAACAGGACAATTTTTCTTCCATCCATATCAACTTTAATGTTTTTGTAAGAAAATATAAAGATAGGTATTACTGTTCAATGATTTTTTTTCCTTTGAAGCTTTCAAATTGTTATTGGATTCATAAGTAATTAATCTATCGCAAAGGTCATCATCCAACATTTCTGAGACTCTATGATTTCCATTGATGTTTGAATTTTCTTTTATTTCTTCAAATGGCGAATTTTCTTCTTCATTAAGTTGATCAAGATATTTCATAAATTCTTCCTCATTATCTATTCAAAAATTAAATTACCAAAATATTAGAAAAAAAACCGATTGAGGTCAAGATTTTTTCGTTTGATTTTTGTAAGATTCCTGAATTTTTTTGAATAAGTGTTGGACTTGAAGCTTTTTGATTGCTTCTTGAAGCTTTTAGATTAGCGTTATTCATAAAAGCATTTGAATTTTTGTTGTTATTAATAGTTGATTTCAAAGCAATATCATCATTAAACTCTTTATTAAATAAGGTCTTGTATTCGTTGAGTCTCATATTTTCAAAAAATTTCATGTCAGCACTTTTGAAATTATTCCATTTTTCTTTCATCGCATGACGATTTAAAATCCACCTTTTAGTCACGCACTATTTTATGGTAAAATTAACTACAAAAATGCTAAAATTAAAACCTGTATTATTCTGACTGATTTTTTTAAGTTTTGAAACAAGCTACTCAACCATTTCATTTTTATAAAGCCTTTAATCTTAGAAGCTGCCCAAATTCGATGTCGATTCCTGCTTCTAACAATATGTCCTTTTGCAATTCTTGAAATAAAGAGGCCAGCTTTCTGCTCTGCTCGATCTTTCCTTCATTAACCATTGTTTAATTCAATAATTATTATAGAAAACCTGAATTTTTTTATATGATCAACTTCTCGTTTTTTTAATTTCCTGGTTAAATAGCCTCTGGCAAATTTTTGAATTACTATGGCGGCTTCTTTTTCCCATTTGCGTTTAATAATTTTCCAAGCTTTTTCAAACACAGCACCAGATGTGAGCAAAGTTTTACAGAATTTCAATTTGGCCAATTGTTTTCGAGCTAAAAACCCTTTCACATATTTGTTTATCAATAATGTTGATAAAAATATCAATTTATAATGTTTTCTTTCTTTTTTCATCCGATGCAAAGAAGCAATTTTTGTCACCAGTTTCCTTTTTCTTCTTAGTATTTCTAGAGCTCCTTCTAAATGGTTCTTAAATAATTGTTTTTTGGACCATTTTTGCAGAATTCTGATTTTTTTTTGTTTTTCACGGAATTTCTTATATTCATTTCTTACTCGATATAAAGTTTGAATTCTTCGAATTGATTTGAAGATTGTTTTTAATAATTTCAACTTCCTCAGTCGACGAAAAGAGATTTGAATTTTTTTGGCCATTTTATGTTTAAATTTCATCTAATTTACAAATTTTGTAAAATTATTTATTTTTGGTTTTTAAAACCTTTTCAATCAACGCATTTTCAATGAAGACATTTGCTGAACCTCTTAAGAAAAGCTTATTGATTCCGAAAAGTATCAAATTGCTTCCCATTTGAGGTGCAGTTTTGCTGACAATTCTAAAAACCATTAATTTTTTTCTTTAAATAATATACTTTTTTGTGATTTCTTTGAAATCAGCATTTTGTTTTTTCAAATCTTCGATTCTGAACTTTTGATATTCGATATCTAATTCAGAGAATCTTTCAAAGAAAGTGCTATATTTGATTCTGATTGGATAGCTTTCTTTTCGAACCTTGATTGAATCTAAAACTCCTAAATATCTGATTTGATTCAAGGCAAGTAAAGGAACGAAATAATTCTTTTTTTTCACTTCATTTGGTTTAATGCATCGAATAAAATGCACATCGCATGAATTCAATTCGCCCATTAAATCTTTCATTTGGTTTCTGAATTTGGCTCCCAAAAACTTATCGGTTTTTGTTTTGCTTTGGGTCTCATTTTGTTTTTCATCTTCTTCCATAAAAACATTATTGTTAGTTCCTTTATTTAATGGAATTTAGTAAAAATAATCAGTTTTTCTCACCATCATCCAAAATGCAATTGAAAATGTTTGAAATGATTGCAGAAGTACTGGATTTTAAGGCTTTTTCCAGTTCTGATCCAAGCTCATCTTTATTCTTAGTTCTAAAGCCAGTGACATTATATTCAACTTCTTTGGCAGTATGGACGATTATGAAGCATTCTCTTGTTCCTTTAGGTGTTTTGAAATTATCATTTGTTTTATGTTGCTTTATCATATTATTCAATAAAGATTCATCTGTTGAGGCGATGGCGCTTGATTCATCTAAAAGATTGAAAATTCCTAGAGGTGCCCCTTCTAATAAATCAATAATATGCTGATTGTCTTTAAAAGTGAGCTCACATAAAAATTCCTTCAACCCTTCTTTGATAAATTCATTTATTTCAGCCTTGAACACATATGAAATGTATAATTGTTGAAGCTTTTCGTTAGCGAAATTAATGCATAACTGCTCAAACGAATTTTTCTTAAAAACTTCAAAACCAAAAATATCCAATAAACCAATGCTGAACCTCGATTTGTCACTAATTAGTTGTTCAATATCGATATTTCTATATTCTGGGGTGCTTATAGACCAATTGAGTCGCTTTATCAAATAATTAAATAATTTCTCATATAGACTTTTGGTAAAAGAATCTCTATTTTTAATTTTAAAAAGTAAATTAAGGAAAATAATTTTTAATAATAACCGAATGCTTTGACAATCTATTTTAGGTATTGGAGTTTTATAAACATTTGAATTGATTTTTCTGGTTTTATGAGTCAGAGCTTCTTCCAATGATTTTTCCTTCACAGCCAGAAGCTCGATGATTTTTTTAAAGCTTTCCTGATTGGTGATATTGCAAGGTTTGTTATTTTGACCATCGAATGTAGATTCATCAAAATTAATATTTCCCAAATGCAAAACTACTGCGACCATATCCCAAATGGCTTTTATTTCATTGGGGTGGAATTTCATCACCCTGAATGACTCTTGAATTTCATTATATAATGCAACATCATTGATGGTTTCGACATCATAACATTTTGTTTTGTTCAAATATTCGTAGTTTTTCATTTCAGTCAAACCAGTTGCTTTCAGATCCTCTTTCGAAGCTCCTTTGAGAAAATGGTAAAATATATGGTAATTTCTTTCAGAGTCAGATTGTTGAATGACTCTTGATTTCTCGAGCAAATAATTTGTGATCACTGCACCTTTGATTTTTTTCGTCTTTTTTTCAAGAAGTAGTAAGACTAATTTTCCAAAACGGCTTGAGTTATCGTTTCGAACAGTTTTGGCATTTCCAAATGCTTCCAAAATCGGGTTGCAACTGAGAATCTGTTTTTAAAATTTTCTCTTTTCTATTTTTTATTTTTTTATACTTTGTCTTCTATTAATATTTTATCTTCAGAATTCAATTTTGCGCTGTTCCTCACAGGAAACTTTTCTTCTGAGCCCTCATTGATTTTAATTTGAATAATAGGCTGTTCTTCTGGTGCCCCTAAATTTTTTCCTAAATAAAAACAAAAATCATTTAATTTTTCTTTAAAAAAAAACCGATTGAAGTAAGAAATTTCATTGCGAATTTTGTGTTTTCGGTTTTTCCTGCTCCTGACTCCCCACTTATCACAATAGCTTGATTTTTTTGTGTTTCACTTAATTGTCTCATACTCAATGCGGCTAATGCATAAACTTGGGGTGGCATTTTTTTCAAATCGAAGTCAATTTCAAAGACTTTTTTTTGGTAGAAGAGCAAAGTTTCTGGGGCCAAGACTTTTTCTATTACTTGATAAGGATTAACAACAAGCAATGTTGGACCAACATAGGTAAAAATCTCATTTGATTCGTATCGTCTTTTAATATTATATAAAAGTTCGGCTTCATTGAGATTCTCCATGTCAACCATATCATCGAAACCTTCTGCACTCATTTTATTGGTTTGATAAATTTGTGCCAAATTCACAGGGAACACTTCAGAATTCGACTTTGATTGATCGCCATTTTGTTCGGAGTGGATTTTTTGGATTGAAGCGGTGTTTAATTTAAAATCAAGAGATTGAATAATGCCTCGTTGAAATATTTCTTTATCGTTAGCCTCAGGATTCTTTTTATCACTGATGATATCAACCCAAATTTCGAGATCTTGATAATTTAAAAAGGAAATATCAATAAAAAGCAATTTTCAAATTAATTTTCCGGACTTTGCTTCATCCATGACTTGTCTATGGAGGGAGAATTT
>Ga0302186_10000694_pt1 | contig 29551 bp, 22 predicted proteins | sample II_Bog_E1_2_FD_198782 | JGI IMG/M metagenome (GOLD analysis project Ga0302186, IMG submission 198782) | Peat permafrost microbial communities from Stordalen Mire near Abisko, Sweden - II_Bog_E1_1 | ecosystem: Environmental > Terrestrial > Soil > Wetlands > Peat | place: Sweden: Abisko... | reverse complement strand
TATAGGTTTTACTTCAATAGTCATCAAAAATTTGATTTTTCTCAATTCCCCTGGCTATCCATGTAACTTTCAAATCTTCATTCAAAACATCAAATCTGTAAATATTGAAAACATTCAAGTGATATCAAGGGATTATTTCCAGTATCAAGAAACTTATAATGGATATCTAATTTCTTTTGATACTATTGTCCAGATTGAACTCAAAAACATCATTTTGGATAGGTTACATTATTTTTCAGCAAACCAAATCATTTTTATCACTGATGCCATTGCAATAAATATTAAAAACATGACGTTTTCCTCAACTTTTTTAACTAGTGTTGGCACTCGTTTTTTTTTCATAAAAATAGTTCAAGATCAAAATATTCTCTCAAGTTTATTGATAAGTGATGTTCAGTTGTTAAACAATTCTGTTTATACAATGGATTTAATTGTTATTTCTTCAAGTGCAAGTCAATCTACAAACATCAACTTACCGAATTGGTCTCTAATTGAGAATAATTTTAATTCTAGTTATTTTATCCAGTTAACTATCTATGTCTCATTATTTAATTTCAGTAATTTCATAATGAAAGAAAACAACGTTACATTTTCATTTGGTTCAGGCTCAGAATATTTTATCGCAGGATATAACATTGCTCTTCAAAATTGTATTTTGATGAATAACATCTTTATTCATGTTTCTTTTGTTGACAACACAATCCTTGTGAATAACCTCGATGGTACCATTGAAAACTTTGAAATTGTCAATGAAGCACTCTTTATTGGAAACTATTTTTTGTTCTATTTTGAAATGCATATTTTTTATTTGAAATCGTCATCTAGCACAAATTCAGGAGGTCAAAAAATGTTTAAGATTGAAAATATTATTGTATTTAATGATTTTTATCAGAGCACTTTATTAGTAGCATTTTTCAATCTTCTGAATCAAGAATTACCTTCACTAACTTTGCAAAATATAAGCTGTTCAAAATCCTCAGAAATTTCTTGGATTTATATAGAATCTATACCTTCTGTTTATTTGGTTAATATTTATTTACAAAGACCAGAATATTTGCGAATTCCTCTGGACTCCCCAATTTTAACAATTGCTATATATATTCAAAACTTCCAACTACTCTATATGAACTCTGTTACTGTCAAATATTTCGTGAGCTCAAATCCAATAATTTCATTAGGAACACTTGAATATAGTTTGACTGGTGTTGGCAATATAACAATTGAAAAATCTGATTTTTCTTATAATTATTTACAGCCAAAAAATTATGATATACTCAGCGTCTTGAAATTTACCACTGATCTTCAATATGAAATTGAAATCAAATCGACTTCTTTTGATTCTAATTTTTTGGATACGAATGAATATTCATTTTTGCAAAGTACTTCTGCTATATATATATTCATAAATACTGATAATGGTAATTGCACCATCAATGCATACATCTTAAATAATTCTCCTCCAAATATTTATATCAGTAGTCAATACATTCAGATCGTTGATGCTTTTATATCAAATGCAAAATATCAACTTCCGAACTACTTGAATCATTCATTAACTAATCAAAATATATTGAACATGCTATTGAATTCCCCTGCAGCCTTTGGAATATTAGAATATAGTGAATTAACACTTCTCAACTCAAAATTTGAGAATAGTGAAAATGATAACACAGGTGGTTTCATCATGCAAGGAAACACAAATACATCTATTCAAACTACAGTGAACCAATGTACATTTATGAATCTTCTTTCTTTAACTGATAGTGGAGCCATTGATTTTGTTTTGGTTGCAAAACAAAGCTCAAATTTGTACATTACTAATTCAATTTTCCAAAATCTGATTAGTATGAATAAAGGAGGCTGTATTTTTTTTGATGGGAAAAGTGAACAATTGGTCTTAGTTATTAACAACACTAACTTTTATGATTGTTATGCAGGCAATTCAGGATCTATTTTTTATATGGATCAAGGAATATCTATAGAAATATCATTGTTCAATGTAATTGTAGAAAACAAAACAATAGATATGATTTTGCTTTCAAATATTGGAAATTTTTTCCAAATGTTTCTGACCTCAGAGAATTTTAATGTGAAAATTGAAAAATTATCTATTTTGAATATAATGTGTGACTGTTCAATGATCTATCAAAAGAATAGTTCCCTTTCCATAATTAACTCTGTTTTTGAAAACAACAATTTTGGAGAAACAGGTTTATTTTATTTGCAAGATATGACACAATTAATCAATATTACAAATAGTAGTTTTATATCCAATTCTTTTAATTTTCTTAGCTCATGGAGTCAAATATCAACTTGGTGGCCTTTTAATTATTCAGAATTTTCATTAATTACAATATTAAGTCCAACAAATCAAATAGAATTCTGGAATTGCACGTTTGTAAATAACTCCTGTTCCTCATGCTTAGGAGGAGCTATTTTTGTTTATATAACCGAAGAAATTTCCAATTTATCAATCAAAAATTCCAATTTTATTCTTAATAAAGCTGTAATTGCAGGTGCAATTTGCATTTATAAATCCATAAATTCGAGTATTGAGAATATTTTTATTATGGATAGTGATTTTAAAGAAAATATGGCAGAATATTTTGGAGGAGCCTTATATATTTATAATGGAATGATTCTGCTTTCAAATTTAAATTTTCTTAATAATTATGTCAATAAACTTGATATCAGCCAGTATAAAAACACATCATCAAATCTTTATAATTACACATATGGTGTTATACCAAATAAAGGTGGGGCAATTTTTTTTGAATCTTTATCTACCATTAAATCAAATGTGTCACTGAAGTCGAGTAGTTTTATAAATAATTCAGCAGGAGTGGGTGGAGCGATTTTTTACAATTTATATTCCATTTATCAAATAACTGCATCCACTTTTGAAAAAAATCAAGCCTTGTTGTTTGGGAATAAAATTTATAGCTCACCAGTAGAGATAGCATTAAGATATCCAACATATGATTATTTCCAATCTCTTCAAAGTGGATTTGAAAATCCTAATATTGACTTTCAATTATATGATGAAGATGGTCGTGCGATCGAAATTTTTGAGGAAGAAATTCAATTAACTATTGAAATGGTTCTAAAAAGCAATCAAACAAATGAAATTTGCGGAATCACCGGAGATTCTACCTCAATTCAAGTACAATCTACAGGATTGTTCTCATTTCTTAATTTGATATTTTATGGAAATGTTTCAAAAAATTACACTATTCAAGTTCAAACATCAGCAATAACAAATACCACATATTCATATAATTTCAATATCCATTTCCGAGAATGCGAAATAGGAGAATACCACGACAACACTGCAAATACCTGCGATACGTGTCCAGCTGGTTTTTATAATTTGGTAACTGGTGCGAATTCATGTAAATCATGTGATTTTAATTCCATGGCAATTTGTGAACCAAACGTTATAAAAGTGAAAAAATATTATTGGCGGAGAGATAACGGAACTGATGCAATAGAAGAATGTCAACTCACAAAGGATCTTTGTATAGGTGAAATTGATAACAACACACACATTTGCTCTCTAGGTCATATTGGAGCAGTGTGTGGATCGTGTGATATGTATGGAACAGTATGGGGTCAAAGATGGGCTAAAAAAACTCAATACGTTTGTGGCCAATGCAGTCAACTCGAATTTAATATAAGCATTTTGATTGGTCTTTTGATTTTTAATGTGATTTCAATCGGGTTGTCAGTCAAGGGAGTAGTTACAATGATTGATGCTGAAAATAAAACAAAGATCTTTAAAAATTTGGGCTTCGCTTTTCTCAAGAAAAAGGATCAACAAACCTCGATTTATCTGAAGATTTTCATGACATATTTTCAAATTGTGTCGTGCGTTACAAGCTTCGATTTAACGCTTCCGACTTCATTGAATGTCTTTCCAGACACAGTTGGGAACCCTACTGAAGCCCTTCTTTATTCTACTGATTGCTTTATTGTTGATATGATCACTTATCCCCCTTTCATTTACATCAAAGCCCTTATTGCTTTTTTAACTCCTTTCGTTTATTTGTTTCTATTTATTATTTTGTGTTACATATTGGTTCTTTTAAAATTAATGAAAAACAGACCCAAAATATTCTACACAGCTGCTTTCTTTGTTGTGATATACTTACAACCAAATGTGGTGACTATTTTGATCAGTATGCTTTCCTGTGAAACATATGGTAATAAACCTTATGTAAAAGCTGATTTGGCTTATGAGTGTTATACCCATGAGCATATTTTCTATTCTATGACATGTTCATTGCCTGCATTATTGATATGGGCCTTTTTTTTGCCATTTCTTATCTTTTGGGGACTGTACAAATCGCGATATAATTTACCGTCGTCAGATATTAAAATAAAATATGGTTTTCTTTACTCTGAATATAATTTAAATTGCTATTATTGGGAATTTGCCAAGATGTTTGAAAAATTGGCAATCATAGTGTTTTTAAGTTTCTTCGATTCGCAAAAAGTCTTGAAAGGAATGCTCATTTTATTAACTATATTTTTTTATTTTATGGTTCTTTTATATCAAAAACCTTACAAAACCCCTGACCTAAATCAATTAGATGTAGCTTCCAATGTTATTTGCTATTTGACAATTTTCTTTGCGATCTTTGCTTATAATAATACGTTCCTTTCATTAGTATATTTATCATATTCCATCATGTTGATTATGAATGTCGCTTTCATTTATGTTGTCGGCAAAAAATTGATATTATCCATGCTCAGAGAACAAATTGAACAATTAAATGACTTTAGGGATGTGTTCAAAAAATATCTCCCTTGTTGTTTTTTTTGGCTCAAACCCAAAAAAGTTTATAAAACCTTGGGACTATGGAAAAAAACAAGAAAGGCAGCTTTGAGATATCTGAAAGCTAAAAACCTCAAAAGCCAAAAAAATTCCTCCCAAAAAAAAAAAAATCTTGAAAAAAATATGACTTCACACAAGGAATTGGATAAACTTTCTTTTAAAAAAATATTTGTAGAAGACGTTGAAATGATTAGCATCAGTGAGAAACATTTTGGTGAAAAGAATGTTTTTCCTTTTTCAAACACAATTTTTAAAAATAAAATAGAAAAATTTTAAATTTTTACATTTTTTTCTTCAATTTTTCTTGAAATTTTTTTAGTCATTATGACTAATTTTTTTTGAAATCAAAATTTTAATAAATAAAACTATAAAAATTAAAAAATTCACAAAATTTTTGTGCGAAATGCTCGGTAATTTTTTGTTTTTAATTTTTGAATTTTCATAATGAAAAATTCTTAAGAAAATAAGACAAGTTTTTTTTAATTTCAAAAAAACAAACATTCAAAAATTTAATTCTTGCACAAAATTAATTATTCACTCACCTTTCGATGAGTAATAAATATGGAGACATTGAGTCCCAAAACGCCTTTGAAAATAAAACAAAAATTGAGGAAGAAGAAAACGACACTTATATCAAAATGAACCCTCGAATGGGATTAATCCGCAAAGTCTACGGTATTTTATGTTGCCAATTGATCCTCACAGTACTCATGTGTCTTCCCTCCATGTATTCTCCCTTTTACTTTGCATTTATGATGAGTACCCCAGGTTTGGCTGTTTTGATATGTGCAATTGTTTTGACGATAGTTATAGCAATTATGTTATTTTGTTGTGTGGGTTTCGCTAGGCAGGTCCCCATGAATTATGTCCTTTTATTAATCTTCACAATTTGCGAAGCTTATTTGGTGTCTTATTGTTGTGCGACCACAAGTCCCAAAATTGTCTTGATGGCAGCAATATTGACATTAGCTATTACAGTCTCATTGACAATTTATGCCATGACAACTAAAATAGATTTCTCTTATATGGGAGGAATGATGTTTGTTTTTGGGTTCGTATTGCTATTTTCAGGGATGTTTATGTTATTTACTGATAACCCGATTTTACATGTGGTATATGCATCAATTGGAGTGTGTTTTTATGGGTTGTATTTGATTTATGACACACAGACATTATTAAATAATAAGAGGAAATATGGGGCCAAATTGGACGTTGATGAATACGTATTGGGTGCTATACAGATTTATATGGATGTAGTTCTGCTATTCGTTTATGTGTTGGAGCTTTTTTCGAATTTGAACGAGCTCTTTTAATAAGGAAAGCCTTATTTTTTAACAATGACGAATAGTTTTAAAACTAAAAACAAAAAAAAACGGATCTTTTTTAAAATTTTATTCATTATATTATTTATTCTTTTGTCTTGGATTTTAAGTCAAAACTGAAAGAATTAGAATCACTTTTTGTAGTGGCCTTGCTGAAATAATGGGTAATCGTTTCATTCTCCCTAGACCTAATTACCTAAACCAAAGAATGATTAATTTTAGTTTAAATTTTAGAAACTTCGGCAAATTTCTTTAATCTTTTAAGGTCTTGATGGTCTTGCATGTCTTTATCCCTACTTTTAAAATCCTGACTATTTACATCATACTCAATTTTTATCAATGGCAACAGAATCTCCTTTTCTAAATCCATTTTTCCTAATAGACAAAATAATTTAAAAATAAAAAATTCACTTTTACCATTCTCCATATTTTTGTTGATATTTTTTTTCATTATTTTGATGTTTTCTTTTCTAACATTCATCTCTCCTTGATAAGTTTGATTTGAAAGTTTCCTTTTTTTTATTGTTTGTTCGCCAGTTTCTTCCTCTTCCATTTCTTTGCTTCTTTCTTCTTGCACCTGTTCCTTTCTTTTCTCCCTTATGTCATTTTTGCCATCCCTTTCTTCCTCTTTTGAACTTTTTTCCGAATCACTGCTATCTAAATTTCCTTCATAATGATCAAGATGTTCCCCGCAATAAATTCTAAAATTAACAAAATCAAACACCACATCCTCAAAATCCAACAAACATTTGAAATGACCATTGAATTTGCAGGACTTGATCTGACAACCCACACCAGCCCCTTTGTCTTGGCAAATTACACATGATAAAATTTTCGTTCTTTTAGCTTCTTTTATTAGACTGTTCTTAATGGAATTTTTCTTATCCATCGTAATACCAGAAGTCCATAATGCACAAAGTTCATGGCAATAATAAACCCTGTCTTCTCGATCTCTTTGTTCTTTGTAGACATATGGTCCGAACATAAATCCCAATTTTTTTATAAATTCTGTATTGGTGCTGCTCTCATTGCAAAAACAACAAAACACCTCCTCTTCTTTTAAATATTTCTGATCTCCAGAAATCGCATCATATTTAAAACTTTCTCCTTTTATTTGGATTTTTCGCTCTATGATTTTTTCGGGTTTTGTTGAACCCTTTGGAAAAACTAGCATTCTTTCTTTTTTCTTGGAAATGGATGTGGATTTGAGTAAAGGAGGTGGTGCGCTTTGGTTGGTTTGAGACGTCAAAACTAACAACTTCTCCAAAAAAGTCGATTTGTTTTGGCAAAAGTCATGGAAATTCAAGAGGTGACTAAATTTTTTTTGCAAAATTGGCATTTCGGCAAAAAAAATCTGGGTGTACTCGTTAATTTTCTCTTTGTATTCATCCATTTCTTTGTTAAAACTACCATTGTTATCCTTCAAGCTAAATTTCTTCACATCAACATTCAAGCAATTTGTTAAAAAACTGAATTTGCCATTGAACTCTTCGACTGTTTTGCAATTTATTATTCCGGTGAAGTCTTTAATCAGATTTTGAAGCGATGTGCTTTCCTTTTTGAAGGTGAATTCGCTAGATTTTGAGGCCATTAAATCAATTAATCGAGAGTATCCATTATCCACTTCAGTGAAAATATCTTTGCTGCTTTGGAGAAAGTCTTTTTGCAAATGATTGATTTTATTCAGTTTATAAGCCACGTTAGAAAAGGAATCTTGGCTTTGAAGACTTTCAAAATCAGTTTGTAGGAATTTTTTGTGATTTTCCAGGAATTGCTTAAATGTCATTGCTCTATGACCACTATGTTCCCCTTGCATGCAATTTAAACATATGAGCCCTTGAATAATAGTTTGAGTCTCAAATTAAAAAAAGTATGAAAAAACTAAAATAAAACCCTTCGAGGCGCATTTTTCATCGTAACATATTAAAATTAAAGGGTCTGCATTGTGCGAAGGAACTGGACATTTCTTCTCAAAACTCATGGGAATTGGAAAATTTGGCGGAATTTTTTGAAAAATTAATAAAGGGATTTATTTATAGAAAGAAAATAAGGCGAATTTTTGGTCCAAATTTATTTATAAAAATTGGGTTTTTAAAAAAAATCATATTAAAAAAGCCATTATGGTAAACTTTTTTTTTTATTAAATTTTTAACACAAATTCCAAAAAAAAAAAATAACAAAATTAGTCAGTTAAAGAATTTTTTATGTTATATAATTTCAAATTTTTTCAAATTTGAGGAATTCGACTGCCAAAAAACACTAAAAATGTTTAACAATATTTCCAATATTCAAGAACCTGATAATTTCAATGACAAGTCCTTGAGGCATTTGCCGGAAGGTTTCCCCAAAAAACTTATTCAAGTTATCGATAAATTTAAACTTAGAATATGAGAACAACCCTGGTATTTTAGATGAAGAAAATGGGCAAGAGGACAAAGAAAATCAAGACAGTTTTTTATTTTTTTAGTAAATTTCGATAATTAAATTGTCATGATTAGCGATTAATCGACAAATCCGAAATTCGAGATCGTCTTCTCTTTCAAAGCAAAATGTCGATTTAGCCAATCTCAATAGAAAAAGAAAGCCTCAAGGGTTTTGTTCAATATTAATAAATGATTCTAAATTTATGTTTTTTTAGCAATTTCGATTCTTTTTTACATAACGAAACCTTGAAAAATGAGAAAATTTCAGTTTCTCCCCTTCATCATGGCTTTTCCTTTAGAAACAAAATAAGCAATAACATTGATCATTATGAATTAGAGAATCTCATTGCGAATTATCAAGAAACTTCCACTTCTCTCACTCCCATACCCGTAAATAAAACAATTGGTTATCCGAAAGGTAGAAATTTTAAAAAAAACCATCTAATATTATATGTTTCCAATAGATTCCCCAAAATCCATGAATGATCTCTCATATTTGAAGATGTCTCAACGAGGATTGACATGTCTGTTCAAACCAAACGAATTCTTCTCTAATCAAACTTTCCTTTGTCCTGCACCAAAAATTCACCAAAACAAAGAATCCTTCCATGTACAAAGCAAAGATTTTATTACTAAGAAAAATATGACTTGTGAATCAGAAAAAATCACGGAGATTCTCAGAGGGAATAATAATATTTTAAACATCGGAATTATACCAAAAATTGTAGCAAAACCTCTTGTCCAAAGCAAAAATAGTTATCTCACCCTTGCTAGGAAAATCACTGATTTCAATTCTAAAAACCTCAAACGAATAAAAACAAACGCCCCTATTACTTTTCATTTTGAAAAAACAGAAAAAAACACCAAATATTTAGATATTTTAAGGAAAACATTCAATAAAGCAGGACCTTCACCCAGAAACACCAGCATCAGTAATATTTCCAACAAGGAAAAGGCATTAAATAAACCTCGAAAGATCCAAATGAGCGCCAGAAATCGAACTCAAGAAAAAAAGCCCAACATTTGCTTCAACACTATAAAACAACCTTTCAGATTGCCACTTTCCACTAAAAGAATTCCCACTGAGGTTTTCATTGACAATCAAATTGTAGAAGATAATAAACATCCAATTTCTTTCAATAATGCTCAAAAAGTGTTAAATGATCGTTTGGCTGCTCCAAAAATTAAATTAAATCAAAAGCCAACTTTAAATCTTACTGGAAATTTGGAAATTAATAAAGGATTCTTGGTGAATACTAGGAAAGAAATTCATGAAGACAAAGAAAACACTCAAATTTCTAACAATACAACTATGAATTTGTACGATAAGATCAATATAGGAGAATTTAAAATGGAGAAGGTGTTAGGCCAAGGATCTTATGCTTCAGTCAAATTAGCATTTGAAAAAGCTTCCAATAAGAAATTTGCTATCAAGATTTATGAAAAATACAGATTGACAGACCCTCATCGAATGACTAATGTTAAAAGAGAGATCACTATACTGAAAAAAATGGACCATCGAAACATAATTAAATTATTTTATGCTTTAGATGAAAAAAGACAAATCTTCTTAATCATGGAATACATCGGACATATGTCTTTACATGCCTATTTAAAGACGAAACTAGGTAGAAAAATGGATGAAAAAGAAGCCAAAAAGCTTTTTTTCCAAATAGTCCAGGCTCTGAACTATTGCCATTCGAAGAATATTGTCCATCGAGACATTAAATTAGAAAATATCCTTTTGGATGAACACATGACAATTAAGATGATTGATTTTGGATTTAGCATAGTGACACCTGCCACCAAAAAACTCAACATTTTTTGTGGTACACCTTCTTATATGGCACCGGAAATTGTTAATAAGTCACTCTATAATGGCCATGCTACTGATGTTTGGGCTTTGGGAATTTTGTTATATGTGCTTTTGCATGGGAATTTCCCATTCAAAGGAGTCGATGATAAAGATTTATTTAGAAAAATTGGAAAAGGAAAGTTTGATATAAATGAGGGCTTGAGCAAGGAATGCAAGGGGTTGTTGAATGGGATTCTGAGGGTGAATCCGAGCGAGCGAATCAATACAAACCAAATATTACAAAGTTCATGGTTTTTTTAACCATTTTAAATTTAAATTAACGACAGTTTTTCATTCATATTTATGTTCAAAGAAATTATTTAACAGAAGAACTGTTTTTATAACACTAAAATTCAATAAGCCTCTTTATGAGCTTGAGTTCAAATTAATGAATAATTATTTAGAATGAGATTCATACGTTAGTTTTCCAAGTTTCTAAAGATTTTTAAAATGAGAAAAATAAAGGGAAATAGAAAGAAAATAATAATTTTTTTTCATTTTTTTGGGTGCTTTATTAATAGGACAAAACAATATAGAGGATATATTCTTCAACCCTTAGGAAGAGCTCCTTAAAATTTAATGTAAATATTTTCATTCTAATCTTGACTTTTCTCCAATTCCTCAATACCAATGTCATTCATCAGATCATTGACCGACTTCTCAATCTCATCGATTTTTTTCCCTAATTTATTTTCATTTTAATAATTGTGATAAATTCAAATATTAAATCCCTACCCATTTCATCGATTCTCTCGGTAATATTTCCAGACATTTCTTCAAAACGATCTTGCATTTGTTTCAAGAGATTTTGTACAAAAGAGTTCAAATCTTTGGATGTTTGGTCATCCCCTTGAAAATCAGGATTGCTTGCTTTGATTCCACTCGCTTTGTCGTTTAAAGACATGATTTCCTATAAGGTTTGGACTTTTAATTTGTTTTGTTTGAATTTTATAATCTAAATTAGAGGAACATGGGGATTTAACAAATTTAAATTAATTTAAATTTTAAAAAAATGACTTGAAATCCCAAACCAAAACAGAATAAAATGTTTAAATGAAATGAAAAAAAAAACATGCTTGCCTATCGAAACATTTTATTTTTTAATGCAATTAAATTCAATTAAATTTATTGTTTTTTCATTTTCATTAATTTTAATTTTCAATAATTAAAAAAAATGTTCGCTTTTTTAATTAAATGTTATCCATCAAGTAATTTTTATATCGAATTGGAATTACAGATGTTTCAAAGATTTCATAAAAACCATTAACATTTTTTTATTAGACTGTTAAAATTTCAAAGTCTCCTGGTTATTTATATGACATGATTCTTTGATTCACTTTGCAAAATTCAGAAATTGATTTAATATTATTGAATTTATTTTTTAATATATATCCATGTAATTGTTTTTGTAATGATGAAATTTTTCATCGATCACCATATTCCACTTTTAAAAGCAAGTCAATGAACAAATAAAACAAGTTCATGTTTTTGTAATGATTAAATATCTCATTGTAGTTAATTTAAAAAAGCTAATAAAATCACTACAGTTTTTATCCAATCTCCATTTTCAACTTTTTTCTTAAAAAGCCGAAAGTTTATTTCATGTTGCCAGAACTTTAGATGCAAAGATGTAAAGTAAAATTTGGTTTACATTTAATGAATAGATATAAACTAAATAATTAATTATTTTAAAAAACTTTTACTTGTACTTCATGATATCCTTGCTCCATCAGCTGAAATTTTAAGCAACAAAAAAGAAAGAAATAAAAATTATTTGTTCAATATTTTTCTATTATGATCAAATTTTGTTTTTTATTTTGATAGCATCGAAAAAACAAAAATGTTAAATTCAAATTAGTTTTAACTAAATTATTGAAATAATCATTTTTGTATACAAATTGCCTCTTCTTTAACAAAAAAGATATTGACAAAATTATATCATCAAAAAACAAACCAATCATTCATCAGTTTTATCAAGCAACATAAACTCGAAATTCACATCAATGCTCAAAATATTCTTTATCACCAATAAAAGCCTATCGCAAATTTCTTTGTAAAGTTTGTATTTTAACATTTCATCAAAAAATTCAATGATGTCCCTTAAAGCATCAAACTTATATTCCCTAATGATGCATTGGCAAGAGCTTCGCTTATAAATAACAGCACTTAGCACTTTTTCTTCTAAATAAAACCTAAAACTTATGAGTTGTAAGGGTTTTCTATTGAAAATTTGTATGACTATAGGGGTGTCTGATCCATCCTCATTTTCTGCCATTCTTCTGAAATATTGTGAGTCTTTCGACGCATGATGTTTCTTTTTGGATGTGCTGTCATGAATCAAATTAGCGAAGTTAGAGCTTTTAATTTTATAAATGATGAAATTACAAAGGTTTTGTAGATCAGATAGATAAAATTTGGAGTTCATATAGTTGGTTTGGAATTTGTAAAATCCATCTGCGATGAAAAGGTTGATGATTTCCCTTAAATTGATTTTTTCGAATTGAATGCTCAGCTTATTAAGCGAAAGGTATCGAATTAAAATATTATGATTATAAGTGGCTGCATAACCAATAGGTTCAAAAGGACTAAACAATGTTTCCTTTTCTTTTTCTTTTTCCTTTTCTTTTTCCTTTTCTTTTTCTTTTTCCTTTTCTATTTCTTGATCTTTTTCTTGTTTTTTTTGCGTTTTATGCTTGTCCAAATCTTTTTCTTTGTCATTTTCTATTTCTTTCTCATTTTCATTTTCTTTTTCTAATTCTTTCTTAAATTTGTTTTTCCTTTCTTTTTGATCATTATTCTTTTCTGTTTCCAAATCTTCTCTTTTATATCGATTTTTCCTTTCCTTTATCATTTCTCTTTCCTTCATTATTTCTCTTTCCTTCATGATATCTCTTTCCCTATCTTTCTCAATTTCCATAACATTTTTTTCAATTTTCTTTGATTCATTCAAATTTTCCTTCTCTTTAATTTTCTCCTTCTCTTTCAATTTTTCCTTATCCATTTCCTTCTCATTTTCCCCTTCTTTTCCTCTTTCCTTCTCTCGATTCAATAGGATAAAAATCTCGATATGAGCATCATGTTGCTTATCTATTTTCACATAATTTGTGAAAAGCACTTGTTTCAATTGAAGCTTAAACCTCCTTATCGCGAAAAGCCATGAACTATTATCATCAGCAGATTTCAACTCGAATTTTTTCACAAAATTCTCCCAAATGTAAAATTCAATAAAGTTATATAAATTTTGATATCTCTCAAATAACAATCCTTTCCTAATAGACATATTCATCTTTTCTGTCAAATCAGTAATTGTCTTAATTTTCATAACTTTCCTCATTTTTTTATTCTTAAAGGAATCGACGATTTTGGCAATCTCCTTTTCTTGATTTTCATTACCTTCTTCGTTTTGGATATGATATTGAGCCAATTGATTTAATTGATATGTTGATTTTCTTTCCGTGTTTGCTAAATCAAGATCTCCTTCAGGAACCAGACTCCCAGTCCGATATTTCTTACAAAAAGCTTTATAATCGAGAAAACTCCTTTTTTTCGTTCCGGACATGCATTCTGTATAGATTTGAGTAGGATATATTTCAGCAAGATCCTTGAAATCCATATAAAGAAGATCACTATTGGTGATATAACAGACGAAATAACGGGAGGTTTTGGGAATATAACTATATAGAATCCAATAATCTAAGATCATATGCTTACAAACAGTAATCAAGACATATTCAGATTTGATTCTTTTGATGAATTGGCCTATTATTCTCGTGTCTTGAATATATGGTTCCAAGAAACTTTTGTTGACATTGGTTTGAGTTTTGCCTAATTCATGTTTGGCAAAATTATTCCTGAACCAACGAAGCGTTTCTAAATCGATTTGTTGTTTCCCATCGCCTTTCTTCAAAGTTGTCGTTTTGGTTCTTGTCAATTTTCTAGAATCTGACCTTTCAATGAATTTAGGAACAAATTGTGGCGAAGAATATAATTTTTGCCGAACAAAAGTAATCTTTTGTAGAAGATAACGCACCTTATTGAGGAAATCAACTGTAGTGGTAACTTTGTGTATATCAACATGAAACAAATCATTTAAATCATCGCGATTTAAAATCATTTTCAAAGCTTTTGATCGGGAATAATAATAGTTTATTTGGAAACACATCATAATTGAATATTCCTGGTAAGCTTCAACGAATTCATCGCAAAAATATACATTCATTGTCACATTAGCTTTTCCGATTTTAGGGAGCTTTATCAGAAAATTCAACACTTTGTGTTGGAATTTTGAATGCAAATCCTCAGAATTCTTAATTATATGTGATTTGACTGATAATTCATTTGAGAAAATCAACGTTTTCTTCATAATTCCGTATTCTTTTTCCTTCTTTTTGTTGAGAAACATATAAATGAATCCATGGATTCTCGGTTGCATTTGTATAATATTCGAAAATTTCATTTTTTTTAGTTTGTTATTCTTCAAATTGAGGATCCTTAAAATAATTATGATCAATTTCTTATCCTCAATGGTTCCATAGGTAATTATTCGATGATGAGGGGAATAGACACTTACTTGGAGCCCCATTTCACCAAAGATGTTCACTACAATTATCCTTAAAAAGAGAATATGATGACAATTATTTGCCTTCATTTTTATATAATGACTAGTTTTTAAAGACTCAAGACTAGGGAAATTCAAAGCTTCCTTATCAATATGTTCAATTGCCTCAGCCTTTGAAGGAACCTCCTGGGATTTCTTCATGAAATCTACATCTTCCTCTTGAATCACCTCGAGATGGCCATATGTTGTGGGGTTTTTCTGCTTATTTTTAAGGTCTTGAATCTCCTCATCGATTTCATTGTCTTCATTGTCTTCGCTTTCATAGAAAGTGTCAAAATTTTCCTCTCTTTTATGAATAAAGTCCTAAGAAAAATAATGATTTTTAAGAGATAATTATTAGAAAAGATAAATAAATAAAAGATAATTAAAAACATTAGAACCTTATTATATATTTCAATGAAACTGTTTTCGAATAGGTCATCTAATGGATCATTGACTGTGGCTTTCCTTTTTGTAAATAGCATGTTATTTTTCGTGATATTGTTAATTTTTTTCTCAACATTTTGTTGGAAGAACTCCTGTTCATTAATAGCTGACGTTTCTCCTCGATGTTTAAGCTTGATCTTTGAATCGAAGATAGTTAAATCTTTAGCTAGATTTTCACATAAAATATTCTTCATTGTTGTAGATAATGTGCCAGTGATAAGTATGCTTTTGATAATTTTCTTCACTTTTATTTTCATTTGCAATTGTTTTTCAAAATTCAAACATCCTAAAGTTTCCTGATTCACATGTGCTTTCTGATATCTATTATTGAAGATCTTTATCACAAAGGTGAGATCTAAAGAATTTGATAGACTGGGCTTCTTTTTCAAGGTTGATTCCTGATTATCAAAACTTTTGTTCAAAACACCAGAAATACTAACCAAAACTATCCAAAACAAGCCATTGAAAAGATCTTTTTTAACGAATTGACAAATGACATATCGAGAGCTGATTTGCCTATGTAATAGAAGAACCAATTCTTTATGATAAGAATTTTTAAGACTCTGATATTTCTTTATGAGTTGAGAGTGGATATGAAGATCTCTATGAATGGTCTCTTGAAAGGTGGGGTTTGAATAACGAGATTTCCAGGTTTCCAAGAATTGAGGTGAATATAATTTGGTGTATTTTTTGAATGCTTTTTATAAAAATTATGGAATTTATTAATATGAGAGAAATTTAATATTATTAAAAATAAAACAATTATATATAAATTATGAAAATTAGAAAAATTACCTTCAGGATGCTTAAAATCATCAATGAGTTGTTTTTGGCGTTTGCATTCATAATAAATCCCCATAAAATTCATTAATTTGATTTGATTATGCATCTTCTTCAAATCATATAATATATGAGAATAACTATTGATAGCACTTTCCTTCATATCCAAGCCTATGAATTTCAAACATTCTCCATTCACTTTCAGAGTCAACACGAAATAATTTTCCAATAAAATTTCTAAGAGAATCTTTATATCACCACATGCTCTGATATCCATTGGAGTGATCGAAGCCAAAGTATTTTTGGCATTTTGTCGTTTCAAATCATAAAATGAAATTTTTGCTCTAAGTTTTTGCGACATATATTTGTGCTCATTTTTGAAATCATCTTCTGTTAAAAAGTTGTTCATCACCATCCAATCTAAAAACGCATGGAAAACGACTGGCCATATTGTTCGATAATCTTTGAACGCTCTGCCCATGGTTTCTTTCAAGATTGGACATTCAAAATCATGGTTCCAATGTTTAGTTTGTAAGCCAAATATGATTCTCTTCTCTTTACCTTTTCCTATATAAATTTTAATTTGAATATATATAGGATAATTCTAATAATATTAAATGATTTATTTATCAATAAATACCCTTTGATCTACAATATTTGACTCTCCATTTCCGAAGTTTCCCCCCGAAAAACCTCGTAAAAAAAAAAGGTGTATAATATAATTGATTGATATCTGATTTTGTTTCCATTTTTTTCTTATTTTCCTGAATTTGATTTTGGAATCGTTTCATCCTGGCCATCAATTTTATCGGTGAAAGAATATTCATCATAGTTTTTTTCTTCACTACCTTTTTCTCAACATTCTCACTTTCTTTATTTGGCTCAAAATCCATCATTGAGGGGGCATCAGTTACTGAGTTCTCTTTTGATAAATCAGCCTTTGGAGATGGCATTTGCGAATTCAAATTAGATTCAATCTCCTGAGGTATTGCTTCTAAGGATTTCTCAAGATTGATGAGATGCAAGAGGTTTTTTTTTTGAAATTGGTCTGATTTTATTAAAGAAGAAGATTTGTTTTCATATTTTCTTTGAAAAATTAGAGATTTTCCAAGATCTAAACTCATCTCGGAAGATATTTTGATTTTAGGGGAAGCCATTTTCCGACTAAGGTACATCAAATAATCATTATTGATGATGATTTTGATTTGTCGACGTTTCATCAACATATCTTTCAAGTTAAAGATATATGATTTATGACGACGTTCTTGGTGTTTTGAATCAAAATTTTGCATTTGACGGTCAATGGGCTCATCTTTATGAAAGGCTTCTCTCAATTGGAAATTGGTTAAGGTATGGTATTTTTTGAAAACTCGTTGGAAACTTGGAGAGGCGCTTTTTTGTTCTGGGCTTAGCGTTAATTCTTTAAGAAATTATTCAGAGATTTTTTTTAGAAAAAATTTAATAAAATGTGCCTTTGCTTTTCATTTTTGCCTTCATGAAGAGTTTGAACCTTTTCTGAATGAATTTGGCTGCAATTTGTGTTTTTTCATTGTTTGGGATTTCAAATTTAAACACTTGTCTGACATTTGGTTGGATAGAAGGGGTGGCTAATTTATCAGAATCGTTATTCCTTAATTTACTTGACGATTTCTCATTTCTGTAAGATTCCTTCATTGGAGAATTCATTATATCTTTGCCATCGTCTTCTAGTTCCCCTGAGCTTTTCACTGTATTTAAAGATTCAAATTCTTTAGTTTCGATAATTTGGTGATCTGGTTGTTGATCGATCTTTTTAAAGAAATCTCTTATTGCTTCATTGGCAATTTCTTCTTCTTTCCTTAGGTTTTTCTTCTCTTGAGTTCCAACAATGCCTTCTTCATTCAAATGATTAATATCTCCTATTAACTCGAATAACAAAGGATCTATATCTCGTTTTAGCTTCTTTTTCGAATTTCCTTTGATATTGACAAAAAGGTTAGTCGAATTGCCTTCCATCTTGTCATTTTGATTCAATTTCTTCAGAGCAGATGTCTCATTCTCTTTAAGTTCTAACAATGCCTTCATTTCCTTTATCCTTTTTTTCTCATCCTTTTCCTTCTGAGCATTAGTCTTCAATTCAAATTCTGCTGTGAAATCATTTATCTTCTTCCATAAATCTTTGTTACTGGGACTTGTCATGTTTTTGTCTTCTTTGACATTAGTATTATTATTGGAGGAAACTTTGCTCGTGCTGAGATTTGTGCTAAAAGAGTATCCTTTGCTGTTAGAAGATACTTTTTTATGATGGACGAAAATTGGTCGGCCTAATAATTCATAAACTTTGCCATATTTTTCTTGCGGTTTTTGAATTATGGTGAAATTGGAACTTTGAGCTTTGATGTGGCCACCTTGACGAAAGTCATAATGACGGTACGCGATTTTTATTTGGGAGGATTTTACCTTGCGTAGTTTTTCTAAATCCTTTGTTTCATCCTTTTTGAGGTTTGGGGAGGCGGTGAAGAGAACATTGGTCTCGTTGAAGTTAGATTTGGTTCGGCGGATTCTATACAGAATAGCATCTTTTTGTTCTTTATGTGATTTTGTATAAGTTTCATTATTTTTTGTTTCTTCGATCTTCGACTAGGAAAACAAAAATTTAATAAATAAAATTAAAATAAATTAAAATAAATTTTTAAATAATTTTTTTTTTTTTTTTTCATGGGGCTGACCCAAAGGAGGTGCATAATCACAACTTAAAAAAATTATTCACATAAAAGTAGAAAATTTAAAAATTCATAAATAGTCATAATTTTTTACTTTTGGTTCTTCGATTTTATCAAAAAACTTCTTATTGCTGTATGAAATTTTCGTTTTTTTCTCATTGTTATCGCTTCCGAATGAATCAGACATTTCCTTTATTTGTTGATCCAAATCATTTAAGAGTCCTTTCCTCATGTCACTTTGCAGTTTTTTTTGGACATTAAATAGTTTCGACTCAATATATTTAAATATGTAGTCTCTATTATCCACATATTCCAGCTTCTCATTGTAAAATTCCACCAATTTAAGCGTTTTATTTAGTCTTTCAAAGCAAGCCTCTTTTTCATTAAGTTGGAAGCTGATTTTGCATGTTTTATAGTTCAAATAGAGGTTGATTAATTTGCAATATTCCACATTTTTCAGCTCTTCCTCATAATTTTCTATTAATTCTTTATCTTTCGGTTTAATTTGTTTCGGTTTGTTAATAAAGTTCTCCAAATGTATAATGGCTTTTTCCAAATATTTTCTTGTTTTATGAATTTTATCCATTTTATAGAACAATAATCCCAAACTCGAATAAATATGGTATAAAATCTTGCTAGCGGATGTATAATGATCTAAATGATTAAGCAATCCTTTCAAATTTTGCAATATTTCAATGGATTTATCAAGTTTCTCATTTTTGCAATAGAATAATGAAAGATGGGTGCCTGCAATAATTCTTAAAATCTGCCATTCAGTCTTGGTTTCCCAATCACAGTCTTTAGTTGGAGGCTCAATCACATGTAAAGCTTTCATATAGAACAAAGAAAACTTCTGATAAATGTTCCTAGTGAGGAAAATATTGGCACATATTAAATATAGGAAACATAAATATTTGCTAATGAACCAGGCCTGACCACTATGTAATCCCTGATGGAAAACAATAAAATTTAAATAAATTTAAAAGTTTTTTATGTTACATAAGGCAAAATCCCTTTAAGTTTTTGTTCTTCGGTTTGAATTCTTATCTTAAGATCTAGAAGTTCTAGAAAAGATGGTAATTTTAGGTTCGGATCTGTAATATTAAGCGCTTCTTCGATATCTTGTGGAGAGATATGCATGAGATTTTCGAAGAGGAGTTTGGATTTGAAATGATAAAGATGAGTTTTTTCCGTAGATTTCACTGATTGTGGGATCAAAGGAGGATGGCGCTTTTTTGTTGGCGATGTGTTTTCACTCATAAATATTTTTGAAGAAAAAATAGTAGAAAAATTATGGAATTTTGAATTATGAAGTTTTATTTTTTGGTTTTAATTAGGAAAAAAATTATATTTGCACATTTAAGAAAAAAAAAGGCTTGACAAAAAATTAAAAGAGAATGAATACAGCAAAACAAAAAAAGAAGACGATTCAAAAATACAAGATGGATTTTCTTGAGAAAATCACTCTGAGTCCAATTGAAAAATACACCAGATTTAGTAATTTTTTATTGAAATTATGAATCTAATTGTATTTTAGATCGTTTTCCTTGGAAATTATTATTTCATCTATTGCTTCTCATCTTCACGACCATTCAAGTTTTATCTGTTGTTGGGACGAGGACCTCTAATGCCAGGTCTCAACACCAAGTGTTCAAAAATATCTTACTTGTAATTGCTTTTTTTAAAAATAAACACTATAATTTTTATTTTTGAAAAGGGATCGACTGAAGAAGTTGACAAAGTCGCATTTAATAACTTTTCAGAGTTTCAAGCTCATTTGCAAAGTATCAATACGGTAATATTTTTGTTTTTTCTTATTATTTACACTTCATAATTCATCCCAAATTTAAAAAAAAAACAACTGATTTCAATTAATTTCTATTGTTATTTACCATTTTTTTTTTCTAGTCCCTCTCCACTCTGAATGACACCCTTTTCCAATATGTTAACATATCCAATGCCAATTTCAAACTTTCAGTTTATTATATTGAGTTAGAAAGAGATAAGCAAGGCTCAGCGCTTTCCCAAATTATTATTGATAACATATCACAAGGAATTCCCACATCGTTCGCTGACATCAACAACTCCACTGATTTGAAGAATAAAATCAACAGTATTAACCAATTGACCTTGACTGGAGATAACATTCGAACAGAAATGTATTATGGTGATGCGGAAAACTCATATTTTTGTAATAATTGGGGGATTAAAATTGATTATAATTTCGAAACCTATGCTCAAATCGTGGCAAATTTCGATTCCTCAAGCACTTTTTGCCAAAATGACGGGGATCAATCAATGGACAATTATGGACAAAGCTATTTGATAATTCATTTAATAGTCTTGATTTTGGCTAGTGTTTCGTTATTTTTATCTTGGAAATCAATATATCAAATGGCCAAAGACTATATGCAATATATGTTCTTATATAAAAATGTAGCGAGTTATGTTGGTAAATCAAATTCATCTCTACAGAAATTAGGTAGCATGAGCTCACACAACTCAATTGATGAAAATCCAGATGAGCCTATGGAAAATATGTTGGAATTTAAGAAATCTTGGGAAGAGTTGAGTTTCTTCGACAAATTGAAATTCTTTGACTTTTGGTTTGTGTTCAGCATTCTTGGCAATTTTATTCAAATAAATGGTAGTATCATTGCAATCCTCTTCATTTTAATCAAAGATAATTTGGCCATATTTACTTTTCATGAGGCGATCATTGGATTCGGATGCATGTTTGCTTGGCTCTTAATGTTAAAATATTTGGAGTATAACCAAAATATCAATTTAATGACCGCCACTTTGAGCAAATCTGGTTCCACATTGGCAATCTTCCTTTTGGGAGTTTTACCATTCTATTTAGCATATGTCTTTTTGGGCCAATGTTTATTTTGGAAAACTGATAAGTTTCAGGATACAAATTATTCAGTCATAACTTTGTTTTCGTTGTCTTTTGGAGATATTGTCAATGAAACTTTTCAAAATACAAAGATTAGTGGGGTGCTTGGAGAACTGTTTTTGATGACATTTATGCTATTGTTTTATACAGCGGTTCAAAATGTGTTTATCACAATCATCATGGATGGATATGAAAAAAGCAGAAGAGAAAAAAAAGGAAAAAAAGATCCTGAAGAACACCAACAATCACAACCGAATCCAACAATCATTGCGCAGCCCATTCCTGTTATACCACCTATTTCAAAAAAAGTATTATTAATTTAAGTTACTTTACATTTATTTATTTCTTTTTGGATTTGACTATTTTTTTTCTATTTTCAACTATTTTTGATTTTGATTTTAACTTTTTTTCAAATTTTTAAATCTAATAATTTTTTTCTGAAGGAAAGTCAAGAATTAAGTCCACAACATTTAGCTCCAAAAAAAAAACCTGACCCAGATAATAAATATATGCTCAATTCATTCATGATGGAAGGAGATTTACTGAATGAGTCTAAAATTGTTTCATTTCGTCAAGGTGATAAAATTGAAGGTGATAAAATTGAGAAACATGACGAAGCTTCTAAAAATGAATCAAAAAGAGACTCAGAACAAAAGGTTGGAGTAAAGGAAAGTTTCGTAGTTTCTCATTTTAAAGAGGATAAAGTTGTTCAAGACCAAATAGAAGAAAATTTCAAAGTGGAATTGCAAGAGGAGCAAGAACATGAAGCGAAAATAACCCGGGATTTAAAGGAAAAAAGTTTTAATGATGAAGAGGAAGATGATGAAGAAGGTGCCTAATTAAAAAAAAAACAAATTTAAATTTTTTTTTGAAAGAAAAAAAAGAAGAAGACCCCAAAAAAAAAATACATTTGAGTATTAATACAGCAAAAGATAAAGATGATTCCAAAGCAATTATCAATGAGAAGCCCTCTTTGGATAACATTCAGAAAGACAATCAATCTTTCCCCTTTAGTCCTATGAAAAAGACAACGAAAAATGACAAAGAAAAAAGTAAAGAATTTTAAAATATATCAATTTAGCTTTTTATGTTTTAGTTCTTGATAAAATGAAGAACAATGTTGGGAAGATTGAGAAGATTTTAGAAGGATTAAGAAATCTTGCAACGGATATTGAATCTATTCCCTTTAGTAACTAAAATAGATAATAAATTTCATGTTATCCTTTTGGTATAGCTCCTGATGACAAGATGTATTTAATTGATAATTACAAGGAGAACCTGGAAGAGATAGAAAAAGAAGTGAAATATCAAATAAATTACATAAAATAAATAATTCAATAATTTTTGTGTTTTGCAAAATCATTAAATAAACAGAAATATACATATAATATAAAAAATCTGAATATATACTATATTCATGAAGACTATTGCTCCATCCAAAGAAATCACCTTCGAAGAAACCCCTCCAAATAAAACTTTCAAAATAATTCAAACAAAAAGCCCTTTAATCAAGTTTAAAATCAGTCAAAAATTTTCTAAACCCCAGAATAATTCAGATAGATCTGAGAAAGAAAGCTCAATATTTGACCCTTTCAATATATTACAAATAAAATCCCTCAAAAAATCTATGTCTCCTCCTAACTTTTTTGCACCAAAATTTCCCATAAAACATCAGATATCAGATACTAAACTCGAAATGAAAAATATTCCAAAAATTTCGAAAATCCAAAATGGTGAAAAGAAAAGTTACGCCAAGTTAGAGTTTAAATTGACAAAAATGAGCTCCCTGTACTCTGATTGCATCGAAGACCTTGATATAAAGTTTAATTATTTCAACACGAAACTACAAAAAATCATAAAGAAAAAAGCGAAAGAAATTTCGGAGTTGATCCAAAATGAAGAAACCAAATCAAACAACAAAATTAAACAAAAATCAATCAAAAATTCCAAAATAAAAGCCGTTCTAAAATTAAAACAGGAAATTTCCAAGCAAACAATGGAAAATTGTGGTCAAAACTCTTTAATTTTTGAGGACTCAGTAAATAAAATAGAAAGAAAAGGTTTCAACAAAATATTTATTCGAAATTTTTCAAATCACAGCAATTTAAAACAAATGATAATTCTTCACTTGAATTTTGAAGATTTTTTCAAAGAAAGTTCAAATTTGAATCCATTTCTAGAAAAAATCAGTGGTTTATTTATGGTTGTCCTCATCGTAAACACTCAGAATGAAATTTTAATTGATCAAGACAATTTAAGTTTTGTTAATGCAATATTTACAAATGACATGGACTATGGGGACTCAAAGATGCTGGATTTAGATACCATATTTTCAGAGATGGTTGAAGTTGAAAATTCATTGGAATATTTAATTATTTTGAATAAAATCAAATTTACTCCTTTTGATTTTGAAGTTGGTCAACCTAATATTTTTGATTATGATTATTTTGATGGAATTTTTCCAAAAATTTCGAAAAAACACAAATTTCGAATTGATACAATTTATTTTCAAAGCTCGTTGTTCGAGTTTTCGAACATTCTTTTCGAAAAAATAATATTCCTCTTAGAAAATCTCACTTTTATCAAAGAAAATAAAATTCGGAACGATTTTATTTTATTAGATCAGGAAAAAATTTATAAAAGCATCAAAAAAATGGAATTAAAGGAAAATTATATTAATCAATGGCATGAAATTACTAAAGCATTAAAAAAAAAGCTAGATTTATCAAATATTAAGGATATGGAGCTTATGAATGAATTCTTTTTTTTAAAAAAAAATGTCAAAAAACTAACCAAAAAATTTAACCAAAAACAGCTCACAACAGCTAGTTTGGATCTGTTGAAATGGTTTCCAACGATTTAATTAAAAGAAACACCCAATACTTTGGGAAAATTTTGGCCGATCCGATTTCAAATTTACCCATCAACGAACTTATTTATAAGAAATTAAACAATCTGCAAAATAGCTTCAATGAAAATTTGCAAAAAATTAGTTCAAAGTCTTATAAATTTCATCAGCTGAGTGCTTTTTTTTTGGATACTCTATCCTAAAGTATTTTCTCTTTTGTTTTATCAATAATAGATTTTATAAAGGATTATTAATTTTAAAATTTTCTAGGAAAAAATAAATAATTCAAATAGAACAAGTATTTTATTTTTTGTCAAGATTTTTTAAATTTTAAATTTCTTCCGACCCCGATTTCATTCCTTCGTTTGATATCAAAACCTTATAAAATCTAACTATTTTAAGTGTTCCAAAAAAAAAAAACCTAAAAAAAAAAAATTTTAAATAATTTTTATTTTACAAGCAAAAAACCCCCTCTATCCCTCCTTTCAATGGAACTAAAAGTCGGCAAAACTTTCAAATTGACCAAGAAACTTGGTAGCGGTGCTTTTGGAGAGATTTTCCACGGCATCAATGTCAAGACTAACATCGAAGTGGCCATCAAGCTGGAGCCAATCAACACCAAGCACCCACAACTATTCTATGAGGCCAAACTTTATCAGTATCTGCTGAGCGACAGTTCAGTAATTGACAAAGGTATTCCAAATGTATACTATTGTGCCACTGAAGGTGAGTTCAACATCCTGGTGATGGATTTGTTGGGTCCAAGTTTGGAGGATCTCTTCAATATGTGCAACAGGAAGTTTTCCTTGAAGACTGTGTTGATGCTAGCAGACCAAATGCTCACGAGAATTGAGTACGTTCACAATAGGAACTTCCTGCATAGAGACATCAAACCAGACAATTTCCTGATCGGTATCAGCAAACGTTCCCACAAAATCTATATCATAGATTTTGGGCTTGCCAAGAGATTCATCCAAAAAGATGGCAAACACATTCCCTACAGAGAAAACAAAAACCTGACCGGTACAGCCAGATATGCATCCATCAACACCCACCTGGGCATCGAACAAGGTAGAAGAGATGACCTTGAAGGTTTGGGATATGTCTTGTTGTATTTCCTCAGAGGGTCCTTACCTTGGCAAAATCTCAAAGCCAATAACAAAAAGGACAAATATGAGAAGATTATGGAGAAAAAATTGGCCACCAGCGTTGAAACCCTCTGCAAAGGATTCCCACCAGAATTTGTCACCTATTTGACTTATTGTAGGAACCTGAGATTCGATGAAAGACCTGATTATGCCTACCTCAAAAATTTGTTCAAGGATTTATTCCAAAAGTCAGGTTTTGAATGTGATTACATGTATGATTGGGTGCTGATCTCTCAAGACAACAAGAAAGAAAAAGAAAAACAAGAAGCTCAAGCCGCTGCCACTCTCCCTGTTGATAAGAATGCCCCTCCTCAGAAATCAGGTGACCCAAATGTCATGAGCAATAGCGTCGCTGTCAATAGCAGCCAAATCAAGAAGGAAGAAAATAACGAGGAAGCCAAGAACACCCAAAATGACGTGAAAGTATAAAAAAACAAAAGAATTTTTCCAAAACTTATTAAGCATTTTGCCTTAGGATAATGGAAGTGGCAACAAACAACAAGACCAAAAACCGAAAAACAAAGGATTTTTCGGTTTTGGTGGGTCAAAAAAGAAATGAATATTAAGTTTTGACCCTTATTTTTTTTGAATTTTTCAAATCAAAAAAACATCGAGATTTGAATTTGTTAAAAAAAAAATGAAAAACTGAACCAAATTTAAAATTTTTTTTGCTTTTATTTTTATCAATCTTTTTTTCTTTCTTTTTAAAACATATTTTTTTGTTTCAGTTTTAGAAGGATATTTATCAAAATGTGGCATAAAAAAAAAATGATGATCACAAAAGAAGAAAATTACCTTTTTTAAAGTTGAGTGAAAACACCAAATTTTTTCTTCATCACAATGAAATACAAAATACAAAATATAATTTCAATTTTTTGTTTATTTTATCAATATTTCCAATGTGATAGGGTTTATGCAAAAGTTTTTTCCTAATTTTGTCCAAAGAAAAAATTTTTAATTTTCTTTTTATTTCTTTAACAATTTATTTGACACATAGGTGAAGAACTATCAATTTTTCCCTTTGAAAATTTAACCTTTTTAGTTGAACTAGCGGGTTTTTTTTCCAAATCAAGCAAATCATCCAATAATTTATTTTTTTCAATTTTCAGTTGAAACCTTTCTGAAAAACCTTTTTTATGGCACCTCTTTAATTGTTTTTGGGCTTGACTGTCAAGAAATTCCTTTTTTAATTGGTTTTTAATTTCTTGCATGTGTTGACTCAATGACATTTGACCAAGAACAAAATTTTCAAGGTCTTTTCTTGGGGAGATCTTTTCCTGGGTTTAAATTTCAATAGGAACACTAATTTTATGAGAACGTTGTTGGGATTTTAGTCTAGGAATTTGAACTCCTAAACTTGTTGTCATTTTTTTACTTTCCAATCTTTTTATCTGGAACATCTCTTTTTTAATTTTTACTATTAAAAAAGTTGTATTTTTTTTTTAATTTTCTTGATTTTTGCAGAAAAATAACATTATTGTTCATAAAACCCCCTTCTTCCTTTTATTTTCTTTTCTTTTTTCTGATTCTTATACAAATATTTTAATTCTCCAAGTCCTTGTCCAAGTCTCTTCGTAGCGCTGGTCACTGCCTTTATCACATTAGCTAGAGCGTGCCTTCTGCAGTTGTTCCGACTGGTATCATAATGCAAGAAAAAACCGGCCATGATAGTGACCGAAGAAGTGCAGATTAATCCAAAACCACTAAATTTCCTCAGTCTGATTTTTAATTTGATTAGAATCGCTAACGTTTTTCCATTCAGAACAAAGTTTCGAAGCTTGTAATTTTTATTTTAATAAAATAAATTAGTATTGAAGACATAATAAGGCCAAAAAAATTAGATTCCAAATTAAAATGCAAGAAGTTCTATCAAAAATTATTACCTAATATATATCGAAAAAATAAAATACAATATTTCTTGCAATACAAAAGTTCTATATTGTTTTAATTAAAATTCAGCATTGTTTTTAACTAAAAAGAATTGTTTGCCAAAATAAAAAGTTCGAAAATATAATTCCAAAAATTAAATCATCATTAAATCCTCATTTTAATGAATTCTTCATCCAAAACACAAATCTTTGTAAAAGGCTTCCCTCCTTCTATTTCAGAGAGCGACCTTGAATCTGATTTCCGCTCCTTTGGAAAGATTCAATCGATTACCTTGAAAAAAGCCCCGAATTCTTATCCTTATGCTTTCATCGTAAGATAATCTAAACCCTAAAAAAATATTTTTGTAGGAATATTCCCACCCAAAAGAGGCAATGAGAGCTATTGATCAAAGGAATGGGCAGTATTTTAACAATATGCAACTTTTGGTCGAATTTTCTAAGAATCAGCCTTCCTACACCATTCCTTATCGGTCTCATCAATCCTCACAGAAAAAAACACATTACCATAAAAAGTAATAAATTTTAAATAAAAATAATTTTTGGCTTGTGTTAGGTCCCATCAGCGATCTGATTCACATTCTAGGTTCCGATCAACATCTCGATCCAAATCCACATCTGAGAAAAAAAGACATTCACGAAAAGATTCAAGAAAAAAACGGTTTTCTTCTAAATCTCGACATGATTCCTCATCGAAATCTGCTTCTTCCTCTCAAAGACACAAAAGAAAAAATAAGGCTAAAAAGTAGATAAAAACTTAAAAAATCTAATTTCTTTGCCATTTATTTTGTTTTATTACCAGAGTCAAAAATCGATCTCGATCAAATTCATCTCGATCCAGATCCAGAAACAAATCATTTTCTAAAAAAAAAACAAGCCAGCAACTCCAAAAATATAAATCCAAAAAGAAGAGGATGCTTGCCAATTCTGCAAATACCCTAAATAACCGACGAGTTATTAAATCAAAAGAAGAAATAATTGATGAAAATGAGGTAGAAAAAAATACAAAAACCTTGATTTTATTAATTTATCATTTCTCTTTTAGGAAAATAAAAATCAAAATGAAAATATCAAAGATCGTGCTGAAACTGCAGAGAAAATTCTAAATGAGAAGAATATAGAAGATCTTGTTGAACCTACAGAGAAAATTCATCTCAATTCTAATTCTGACTACATTATAAAAAAACTCAACTTTCTTCAATCAAACGAAAAACCAGATCCTTCTCGAAAAACATTATCCCAAAATTTAACAAAAATTGGTGAAAATAAGGTAAAATATGCAAAATATTAATATTTATTTATCTTTTATTTTAGAAAGCATCCTTCAATGACTTATTACCCTTTCAAAATAGATCTGATAATATCAAAACGATTGCTGAAACTTTATGCAAGAATAAATATTATGGAAGCACTAATGAAGTAAATCAAATTAAGTTAATATGCTTTTCTCAATGCATGGGTGTCGGCAAAACTCGAATTACCTCAACATTTTTAGAAGTTTTATTATCAGAAGATTATAAAAAAAAAATAAATGAAAATGTGATTGATGTCTTTGAAAATTCGCTGAGCTTTTATTTCAATTTTCAAGATTTTTCTTTTAATAGGCCAAATTATGATAGCTTTCACCAAGCATTTTATTCATTTTTATATGAAAAAATCTTGCAAATATTGAGGATAGAAGGAATATCCTTTCAAAAACTCAAGAAAAAAATTACATTCTTACCTGAATCTGCTGCCCATGATTTTATAAACGATTTGCGAAATTTATTTGTCCCAAATAATGAGATAGAATTCAAAGAGACCCTAA
>Ga0302186_10000692_pt1 | contig 29576 bp, 17 predicted proteins | sample II_Bog_E1_2_FD_198782 | JGI IMG/M metagenome (GOLD analysis project Ga0302186, IMG submission 198782) | Peat permafrost microbial communities from Stordalen Mire near Abisko, Sweden - II_Bog_E1_1 | ecosystem: Environmental > Terrestrial > Soil > Wetlands > Peat | place: Sweden: Abisko... | reverse complement strand
TATAATAATGCTTGAGAGTTAATCAAAAATTCAGCTTATTTATTTGAAGTACAGATTAGAGGAGAATGTAAAACTCAACAATTTATGTCTTCGAAGATCATCAGATTATACATTCTGCTGAAACTAACTCAAATTACCTCAAAAGATAGCACACCAATTAAATATTCCATTGATTCATTAACATTTTTGATGAAATCATGATTAAAGATAACTTGAATCGCTAAATGATATCTGCATTTTTAGCAAAATTTGCAAATATGCTAATTTCTATAGTTATAAATTAAATTAAATATTTTTATAAAAGAACGAGCATCAAAAAATTGACAAATGATGACAAGGCTGATTTTTGATATTTTTCCAAGGCGGTAAATAAGATATCAAATATTACATGATATTGTTATTCATTAGGAATTTATATAGTCTTAGAAGGCATTTCAATGATTTCTTGGTTATAAGAGCATATAATAATTTTCTCATCATAATTATAATCTCTTGTAAACAATATGAATATATTATGATAAAATTCAAATGATAAATTATCAATTCTCTCAAAAGAAAGATAACATTTTTATGAACTCTTTCTCATTAGAAAATATTTTTAAATCTTCATATTTTAAAGTCTTTAACTGATGTTACATAAGACGTTCTAATCTTAAATTTATTTATAATCAAAAATAAGATTATTATGCACTCTTACAAAAAAAATTATTGGACAGAAGACTTTAGATTTTTTTAGCAACCAGAAAATTGCAAGGATCATTCGGAGGAAGACTATAAAATCCTAAATTTAAGAGAGTAGCAGCATTTTTTGGAAAACCATGCATATTCTTGGGAAAGCCCTCTCGCTTCAGCGCAGATAAATAGAACTCTCAATGAACAGCAGGACTAATATCTCCAGAAATTCTTATGTGAGAATTCATAAATTTCTCTCAGCGACATCGTTGTTGAGAAACCAGATGATTCAACAAATGTAACTCTAACACAACTTACAGAAAACATTGAATTTAAGTCCCCTCAGTTCATTAACTCTTATTCTTAGATAGGAAACACTCTCTCAGATGGTTTAAAGTCCTTTAATAGTCCATTTTCTCAGTGTGAGTGTCCACCTTAAAAACTTTGTGTTGATTATGACAAAAATCTCCCAGGATACATCTTTAAAACAGCTATCAGATTGATGTTTTGTAGAAACTCTAAAAATAAGTTAGGGAGGGTTTGTCAGAAGTGGGGTGTTAATCCTCAACACTTTAGAGATCATTACACTCGACTGTGGTAGTCAATTTCCGGGCCCAACAGTCTTATTTCTCTCTTTCGGAATGAGTCTCCTGATGATTTGGATGCATCGATGAGGGAGATGTTTGACTATATAGTTGGAAAGATTCTAAGAGGTCGCTACATTTTGTGTGCTCTGAAGGAGGGGAAGATGAAGAGCTTGTCTTCCTACATTGCCGTCAAGAATAAATACTTGCTTTACTTCAGCAAATTGATTCCTAATTGATTATTATTATTTGATTGTTTATATAATCAGCAAAAGAAAAGATTATCATTACTTCTTGAAGTTAAAACAAATAAGAAAATATCAGTCCTTAGTAAAGAGACTTGAATTATCAACATCAAGACCAACATTTGAATATATATTTTTTCGTATTCTAACGTAGAGATGAGAATCGTTGAAGCCAAGGAATTGTCTATTAAATTTATGATTTAAAGCTGATTCTTCAATATATTTAATACTTTATTGATAAACTAAAAAATATAAAATAATTTCTGATTTATTGTTGTTAATTTAAACAAATGCATTAAATGATTAAATTGACGTTTTTCCTCATGATCTGATATTACTTTTAAAAAGAATCAAGATAATATTAATTTTATTTATAAGCTCATGAATTACCAAATTATAGGATTGCCTAATAACTATTAAAATTATATGACAGTAAAATAAAAGTTAACAAATCATAAAGGGCGAAGCCTGTCTTTATATTATTTGTATATTTAATGCAAACGTCTCCAAGTCTTCATCTATTCTTTAAAACAACAGCCACCATAACTGCCACAACAACGGTAACTGCAGCAACAGTAAAGATTCTTTCTTTTTAGCTTATTAATTGAATGAATTGTAAAAATAGGGCAGCACACGAAGGCGCTATAAGTACAAAATACCCACATGAAGCAGCAATCTGCTGATTTTTAGCAATCAAACCATTAGTCTCTATAATTGATGCCTGGGCAAAAGAATGAGTCATAAAACTGGCACTGATCTCTTTATGATAATACTTTAACAATTGAATCCTCGTTTTAAGCTATCTGAGTAAAATCAGTAACTTCATAAAAACGATCTGCATTTTAATATTAGCGTAGTTCAGGAAACAGATGGTCTTCTTTAACCATCGTTTTTATCTGTTTCAGCATTGTATTTATCCTCGGAACAAGTTCCTAATTAAATCTATGGTTTGTTGCATGTTGCTACTCTAACTTTTGTTTTTATTATTCTAGTTTGCGTTTTTCTTCTTCTAATTTTTTACGAATTTTTTAGTTTATATCTTAAATGTTTCCCATTGATGCAGCATTCTATACATCATTCATGATATATTTAAACTTAGATATATAATTATAAGTAAGGGTTATCTAGTCTACCAAAATTAATTTGCACTTGTCATTCAAATTTCCTTTTAATTCAATAACAACCAGTGAACTATTATCCTTTTAAAAATAAATAAATATAGAGTAATTATATGAAAGTTAACCCTATTTATTATATTCTCTTTGTGATGTTTAACAGCCTATGTATTATAAAAAATAATTACAACCGATTTACTGTCAGATTAAATTCAATGTGGCCCTTCCATTATTATTTTAAACATCAATATTTCAATTTGCCATTTATTATATTTCAATTTACTAAGTAGGATTTATATATCAAATCTATAATGCAGAAAACTTTGATTTCTCTCATTGCCTTAGGAGCTATTATTGTTTGGCTCCTCAATGACACTTCATCTACTCCCCAAATTACATTTCAGCAATACAAACTTGATTATAGCAAGACCTATACAAAATCTGGGGAGGAGTAATATCGTCAGGTTATCTTTGCCAAAAATTATGCCAAGATACAAGAACATAACTCAAACCCACTGAAAACTTATACGCAGGGTATTAATCGATTTACTGACTTATCTCAATCTGAGTTTTAGTTTATCTATTTGACCCCCCTCATCCCTAAAACTATTGATTAATCTTAATAAGAGAAACTTCATCAAGTAGGAGTAAATATCGATTGGTAGGCTACTGGAAAAGTCAGTCCTGTTAAAGACCAAGGCTATGATTGCGGCTCAAGTTGGGCTTTTTCGGCCACTGGAGCCATTTAAAGTGCTTATCTAATTAAAGGAGAAAGTGTTTTACTTTCAGAACAGGAATTACTGGATTGCACTAGTGACTATGGGAATTTTGGATGCAGTGGAGGATACATGACCAATTCATTCAAGTATGTTATTGACAAAAAAATTCATTAAAGTCAAGATTATCCTTATACTGGCAAAAATCAAAAATGTTAGAGGGCAACAGGGCAAACTTGGAACTTATCCAACTATGTTGAAAATAAAGGATGCGATTTTGTGATCAATGCTCTCTTTAAGGGTCCTGTTTCTATTGCTGTTGACGCATCTGCTTTTGGATCGTATAAATCGGGCATCCTTAATCAATGCGATTATACAGCGAACCACGCATCTTTGGTGGTTGGAGCTACTGATAATTATTGGAAATTGAAGTAAACATTTGGCCCAAGCTGGGGAGAAAGAGGCTTCATCCGAGTCATTAGTGGAAATAAGTGTGGAGTTTGCGATACACCATCCTATCCGATAATCTGATCCTTCCTCAATAGAATCATCATTATAAATTTGGGAGTTAATAATTTAAATATTGCTTATTTTTGAATGAAAAATACAACATAATATGTCAATCATTTTATTAGGATGCTAGGATGTTTTGCTTCTTTACCCTATATCGTTTTCTTGTGATTTATTATGGTCTGCTTTACTGAGTACTTTTAATAGGCTATTTGTGATTCTTTTTGAGGTTGGTAGGAGCTTAATGAAATACAAGTTGCTGTTCATCTCTCTTCCTTTTTTGTTACATTTTGTGTTTTTGTACTTGCTGAAGCTATATTTCGTTTTAAGTTTTCATCATTTCCATAGATTTTTACAGATTATGTATATTTTTATCGTTTGCAAGAATATTTTCCTGAAAATGTTATTGATTATCCGTGGGCTGGATTAAATTTTATTTTCTTAAGCATTTTATGTTATAAAATTTGTTCAGCAAAACTAAAATGCCCATGGCAGCGAAGGAGCATATTTGAAGAAAATTGATTACCAGCAATCCAATAGCAGGCCCAATTCTGGAATATTCTGGTTTTATGATGGAGATGGTGAGCAACAGTAATTGAACAGTGAACAGAAGCTCATAAATTCTAATGAAAAGCCGCAAATAAAAAGGATAGGGACAGAAGAAAAAGCTATAAATGCACCAACATAAATTAATAGCAAAAGAAATGCCAATTTGAAGGGAGGAAGAAAAAGAAAAGACAACTAAAGTGATTGTTAAGAGTACGCTTCGAATCATCACCATTGGTATATAAATCCTATGCAATATTTTTTGCTTATTCATTTCAAAGCATGCAAAGAGTAAACTGCATTTTTAATCATTTTCTTCAACTTTGTAGCACGCGATAATCAATCTAACCAAGTAAATAAAGTAGTATAAGAAAATAATTATAGAACATAATAGCTTTAAGACACTTATCTATGCATCATAATTTGCAAGGATTGTGAAAGATGCAATGCCATAGAGAGTAATTTCGTTTATTGTCAGGAAATGAATTAGAATTAATGCCGACTATCTCATGCAGCATAAAATTATACTGCTGATTTTTAGCAGCTTTGATTATTTTGAATTTTACGCCTTAGCCTTTAGCCTTGAGACGATGTACATTAGCAATAAAATTGTCAGCCAGGCAGCTATAATTGCAATAAAGGTAAATAATGCCCATTAAATTAGGTACTGGAAGTTATAACCTCGCATAAACAGTGATTCAATTTGCTGAGTTGATATTTCAAGTCTTCGCCCAAAAGAATGAGAATTACCTGAGGAGTCTTAGTTTTTAAATTGTTGGACAAGTCGATTGAATGATGCTAAGTTGTATTGATCGAGGATGAGATCAGTCTGCATGACAGCCGAAGCATTTAAATAATAAAAATTAGAATACACCTGCTAGTATGTCACCATTAGCAGTGGAGCAAATAAATTTAGACTAATGACCCCCGTGATGAACAAGAAATAGTTGACTGAGGAAGAAAAAGAAACTAATATTTGGTTGAAGTTGTAAATGGCTTTGTAGGTTTGACGATCACAAGTACCATCTCCGAGATCAATCGATCCTTTCCAGCAATCGCAATATCCACTGATGGCCATTTACGAATTATCTCCGCGATAAGAGACACAGGCAATGCATGAACTAAAACTGCTGTTTGTGCAGGTTAAACAATTGGGATGACATTTTGTTTGGTATCCTTATGAACTCACAAAGAAACCTATGGAAATGCATTCTCCCTTCAACGAAAGATAAAACCCATCTTTACACATTGAGCACCCAGTGGCATTACAAGTACTGCAATTAATGTTGCAAATCACACATTAATTATTAAAAGAGTAGTACCAATCTGGACAGACAGATAAACACATCCCCTGATAAAAGCTAAATTTTGGTTTGCAGGCCAAGCAACCAGTGGAAGATATATTAGTACATGTTGTACAATTTTAAAGGCAAGAATAACACACATTCCCTATCAAGATATGAGTATTATCTGCCACTGAGCAAGAATTACATGTATTACCCATCATATACAAAGTATTTTGGCATGAGATACAGATCACTCCAGTAGATCTGTTGACGCATTGAGTGCATCCAGCAGGACACACAGCGCAGATGCTATTGATTGAGATATAAGTACCATTTGGACAGATAACAATGCAGGTACTATTATAAAAATTATAGCCAGATAGACATGAAGTGCAACTGATGTTTGAATAACAAGTCAAACAGTTATTTTGGCAAGTAATGCACTGATTAACCCCTTGATATGTTGTATTAGGGCAAGTATTAAGGCAGTATCCTTGATAAAAATAGTTTGAGCAAACCACAGTAGTCATGCATGAGGATCCAATTAGCCAATAGCCAACTTGGCATGAACTGCAGTTAAGTGTTGATGGGCCAAAGCATGCCGCACAGGGAAAGCTGCATTTACTACAAATAGCTACTCCACTATCGTAGTAACCTATAATGCAGGGGCAACTATTGGTGGCTGCCAAAAAAGTTCTGTAAGAAGTATTTGCGCAACTTAGGCATGATGAGTTTGTTCCCAAAGAACAAGCACTGCAAGAAAAATGGCAAGAAAGACAAATAAGGGATCCATTGACAGAATATTTTGCAGATGAGCATACGCAAGATGATCCGTTTAAAACAGTCCCTAGGCTTAAGTTGCATGATAGGCAGTTAGTTGATGTTGTTGAGCAGGTTAGGCAAGTGGAATTACAAGGAAAACATGATAGTCCATTCATGTAAAATCCAGAATTGCAAAAACATTGATAATTACTTAGAAAGCTATTTGATGATGAGCAGGAAGTACAATTTGTGGAAGTTTGACTGCAGGATGAGCAGATCAGACTGCAGGGAGTGCAAATTTGCGAAGATTCATAAAACCCATTTGTACAAGGACAAGTATTTGGATTAGCAAATGTTCTATTGGCTGTACATGAGTAGCAGGCTGTGTTTGCTGCGCCAAAACATGTTGCGCAAGAATAATGGCAAAGAACACATAATGGGACTAAGTTATCATACGAACCTGGGGAGCAAGGACATGTTAAATCTACTGAATCCCAAATTCGAGAGAGAGTGGAGTCACAACTAAGGCATTGAGAAAAAGAACTACAAGTAACACAGAATGCACTGCACTGAATACAAATTGCACTAGCTCCATTATCATAGTATCCTGAATTGCAAGTGCAGGAGCCATTAATCTGTAAAGTTCGAAAGGAGGAGGTCGGACAATTAATGCATACAGTAGAACCTGAGCATGACTGACAATAGTAGGGACAAGCCGAGCAAACAACAACTCCGACATCAAAATACCCAATATTGCAGGGACATGATGTTCCAAAAGAGTATCGATTTGCTCCAGAGGGACAAGATGTACATGTAGTGCTTGTAGTAACACAAGTCAAGCAAGAAATATAGCAGCTTTGGCAACTGCCACCTACGTTTTGAAAAGTTCCACTATTGCAAATGCACAAGTTACCAAGCAAGGTTCTATCGGAATTGCAGCTGGTACAGTTATTTGGAAGCAAACTGCAGGTTAGGCACGGAGAGGAACACGCTAAACAAACTATACCCCCTGTTTCATAGTAGCCTGCCATACACTAGCATGTGTCACTCGCAGTAATCGTTCTATGATTAATAACACTATCACAAGACGTACAGTTAGTTGAAGACGACCAGCAGCTTAAGCATTGTTGATAGCAAGCCAAACAAGTTAAAACTCCAACGTCATAGTATCCTATTTGGCAGATGCACGTGCCTGTGGGAGACGGATTTAAAGTTCTAAAATAAATTGAATTGCAAGCGGTACAACCTGAGGCAAGGCCATTGGTGCACTGAGAACAAGTTGAAGCACAAGATAGGCATATAGAAGAATTGCCTGTATCATAGGTACCTGCTGGACAAAGGCAACTCCCAAAAGTTAAAATTCGATTCGTAGTGCAGGTAGAACATCCTGCAGAAGTCGCACTTGTGCAAGTTATGCAAGAGTAATGGCACAGGGAGCAAGTACCGTTTAAGTAAATATCAACATAACCTGTAGAGCACAAACAACTAAAGCCTGCTTTATATCGACCGGGAGTTGTCAAACACGAGGTACATGAATAAGTGTTGACTGCGCATGTTAAGCAAGATGCTGAACATTGTTGGCAGGCTTGAACATTCATATCAACATATCCGGATTGGCAATAGCACTAGCCTGAACTAGAGTTGAATAATCTATAATCTGCAGGATTGCAAGTGAGACAACTTGTAGAAGAGCCATCTGAGCAAGTCCCACAGGCAAAGTAACACATATTACAAGTATTGTTAAAATCAAAAAAGCCATTTTGGCAATAGCATGTGGAACCAACGAGAGACCGATGCAAGCCACCGTTGCAACTCAAGCAGTTCGAGTTTAAGGGTCCATTGCAGCTTTGACAGGTAACATGACATGGCTGACAAACTGCTGTGTTGCTATCATAATAACCAGGCATACAAACGCAATTGTTAGAGCTGAGAGTTCTGTAGTTGGTTAGCCCATTACAACTTGTACAAAAGGTATTCGATCCCGAGCAAGTGAGGCAACTATAAACACAAGGAGAACAAAGCTATGAGTTGGTTCCATTATCATAATATCCTGTCATGCATCCGCAAGAATAATCGGATAATAATTGCCGATGGTTGGCTGAATTGCAAGATGCGCAAGTGGTCGAAGTTCCTGCTGTGCACGTTGTACTATAACAAGTATAATGGCAATGCTGGCAAATAGATGTACTAACACTATAATAGCCTGGGTTGCAAGGACACGAATTGACGTTTTGATAGCGATTGGCTGCTGGATTGCAAGTCAAGCAACTTGCTGAGCCAGGTCCACTACATGTTTTGCAGGACACGTCACATTGGACGCAGTTAACGCTAGTTCCATCATCATAGAAACCGCCACTGAAATCGCAGATGCACAAATTACCAGAAAGAACGCGGTTTTGAGAGTTATAGCAAGCAGTGCAATAAGTTGGAGAACCAACACAAGTCCAGCAATAGACCCCACATAGCTGACAGAAATTTGTCGCGTTTGCATACTGCTGGATACTTCCGTTGCAAGAACTTGCGCACTGATTCGAGTTATACACATAGTAAATATCAACTCCTGAAGATGAACAGTAAAACGTTTGCAGCGTGAAGTAGGAGTAGGCGACATGAAAATCAGAGGCTACGTTACCATTGAATACAAAGGATATTCCGATTGATGTATCAGAATTTTGAGTGAATGAAGTGATGTTATATTGTCCGAGTGTTGAAGTATCACCAGCATAGTTAGCAATCATCCGATCAATTCCGATGAAAAACATGTTTGGTGTGTATGCTTGTACTGAAGTAGTACCCGTATTAAAAGAGGTATTAGAACTCGGAGATACTGTTATTGGAAAGATTGGATTGCATGTTGTTGAGGAATATGCACACCCCAAAGATGATCTGCCGTCCATAGCAGTTCGATAGTTAATCACGTTGAGAAAGCCCGAGTCAAAAGATAGATAATAATATGATACTGAGCTGATTTGAGCTGCTCCGTAGACGTAGATATTCATTGTAAACGAGCTAGTTCCTGCTCCTGATGGGTCCAGTGATATTCCAAAGTATGTGCTGCCATTTCCTAGTACTCCCATTCCATTAACAGTAAATCCAGCGAGGAAAGTAATCACATGAGCGTTGGCTTTGCCTCGATACGATTGCGAAACGGAGTATAATCGACAATCGAAAGTGCAGTTTGAGGAAGGGATACTATAATTATCGATTGAATCTGTAGAGCCTCAATAAAAAGATATTTACTGAAAGTGTAAGTGACATAGTTGAGGTCTAAATAGCTGTTATAAGTCACCATATAGCAAATATTCAAGTAATACAGAAGACTGTTGTTGTTGTAAACGCTGGCCTGCACAACTATAGTCAAATTGTTTAAACTTACAATACCTAAATTCCAACCAAATTGAATACCTTTCATATAGTAGTCTACACCTATGATCCCCAAACTACCGTTCAGGGAAGCAGTAGACATCATCCAAGGATAGTTCAAAGTGTATTGTATTGGAGAAGTTGAGTTCATATTAGTTGTAATAAGGGTACTGGTTCCGGTTAAGTAAGTAGGGTCAGGTTGTAAGGCTAGGGGCGTTGAGTTTTGGGTTGCAAAAATATGAGTGAGTAGAATGAAGAAAACTTTGATTTGTATTTTTAACATTTATATTATTATTTATTAAATGCTTTAATGTTTAATTGGACAACTATCTATTTACGATTGAAATTATTTGACCAGCTGTCTTTATCAATCAGATAACTAATAATTTATCTGAGAAAATAGGTTATGTAATAAGGGAGAATTTAGGTCATATGTTTGGCCTAACTCATATTCTGTTATAAATCTTTCGAATTAGATGTTCTCGGCATTGGCTGATTTATATTTTACAATCAGATAAAGTATCTAAAAGATATCAATTTATCAATTTATAATATGGAGAGATGATCATTATAGTCACTTAAACAAACTGCTAAAGTATAGCAGATATTTGTTCTTTATCTCAATGTAGCTACCTAATTTCAGCATCTTGCCACCAGGAAGTACCTTTAGAAGGTACGATTTTCTGAGGATTTTTGACATTAGGTGATCGAACATTTTTATCATCTTGATGTCCTGCTTAGAGTCACTGCAAAAGAAAGGTTTTAGACTCTGAGGTCCAGATATCGTCTAGATCAGAGGGTCATAATAATTTTTAAAATGTTAGACATCAATCTCCCATTTTGAGCAGACGAGAATCAGGTGAGTTTAAAACTATTCGCTGAAAATCAGCCTCATGATTCTTTTAAAAATATGTCCAGCAACATTCTTATTGTAATCATCTGAAGGTTTGTTAGGTTCAGTGGAAAGGCGTTTTGATTTTCTCTTTTTGCCATTCTATTTGTAAGAAGTAGTAGGTGTTGTATTATGTGGAGAACTAGATGATAGTTCCTATGAATTTTGATCAAATTAATTGCCTTGCTCTTTGTATGATTGATTTGCCTATGAATGAGCGGAAATATTTTATTTTTCCAACACCCTGAAAATGTCTTCTTAGTCGTTAGATTTTTAACAAATATTCTAATTTGTGCGTGAAAAGTTAGTGGCTGGAGTCAAAGTGTAATTTTGATTTTGATGTAGATCTGAATAATCAAAATTTGTTAAAAAAAATCCTTGATTCTGATAGTTAGAGTCCTAAAAGAAAGGCTAATCATCTAAGTCTTCAGCCCTAAGGCCAAAAGGGTGGAAGTTTTGTTATTTATTCATATAAATAAAAAAAGAATTTATTAATTCATATAGATGAATCGATAAAAGCCAAATTTCATTTAGTTTCTCGCGAAATAGTACAAAAAAAAAATTGATTTAAAAAATAGTAATAAATGCATGAGAACAAGAAGAACACATATTTTAATGTCAGATATTCTTAGAAACATCTCAAATAACTGTACCATAAAGATACATTAAAATTCACAGTTTTGAATACAGTTAAATAGTAATGAAGTAAATTATTATCAATGACCAATCATAGTTTCATTGCGAATGTCAACATGCTGTTTGATCTCTCCATATCACTGTGGTTGATAAAGCCTTGCAACCGATTTCCATCAATATTTATTTATTAAACCAAGTAATTTTTTTAACTATTACGCTCCACGCGGATGTTCAACGCTTTTAACGAACCGTTTTAAGTCTTTCGGTATATTCTTGCACTATGAATCATAGGACTGCCTAAAACATAAGTTTCGGTTGATGGGAGTGGAAAAAATCCTAAGGAGGCAAAGACCAGCCAAGCGGACATTGTGGCATAATCATCATTTCCTGGCAGTCCGTCGCCTTCAATTCCATATTGCGTTTTCATAATCATTCTGCTGTATTTGTAAGTGAGATCAGATCTATTAGCAAAACTAAACAACCAAACTGCAAACAAGTCATGCTCATTTCCTGCCCAGTAATAAGGATTCGGTAGCCAATAGGTGGGCCAAAACACGCTTCTCCTGAAGAACTTTGACAATTATTTAATGAAAGGCTTTTCTCCTCCAAAAAGTTCGATGAGTCCTTTGGCGTCATGAGGGACAGCAAATCGATAGTGCCATGCATCTCCTTCAACATAATATTGAGAAAAGATATTAATCCTTTCAGTTTTGCTCAGCTTTAAGAAGGAACCATTTTTATATCTCGGGTCAAAAAATTTTGTGCTTGGGTTCCAAACATTGCGGTAAAATTTGGAACGATTTCTAAAGTCTTCAAAAGCATCTTGTTTATTCAAGAGTTTAGCAACGTTACTGATGCCAAAGTCATTGAAACTAAGCTCTACAGTTTAACTGCATGAAGATTTGCCATTAGTGTCAAATGCGGCGTACCCAATTTTGCGATAATCATCAACAGATGGTCTTGCATCATGATTGGTTTGTGTATTCGCATTTCTTTGCATATAGTCAAATATTTAAGAGATGTTTGCAAGCTTCTTATTGAATGCCTCTTTGACCACCCAATCTGCAAGGACAGTATTAGCATGAGCTCCAATCATACATCCAGTCCACCCTTGTGCGAAAGGCCATTTTGGCATATATCCTCCATCTCGATTTATGAGCACTAAACTTTTGGCAATATCGTTAAACCTCTGCAAATCATGAAATAAAATCCAGGGCATTTGGGATCTATGAATATCCCAGAGAGACATATCTGTATAAACACCTCCCATATCATCTGGGACTAAGGTAATAGAGCCGTCATTTTTAAAGGAGGGGTACTGTCTGTTTGCATCATTGAAGAGGGTGGGTGTCAGCATGGTGCGATATATGGCAGTGTCTAGCTTGATTTGATGTGCGGGAGTAACTGCTGATATTTAAAATCTAGCAAATTATTTAGCCCATACAGCTTGATTTTCTGCTTTCAATGTATCAAATAGCTTATTCCCTACTTCCATTTCAAGATTCATCTTTGCGTTTTCCACACTCACATAGGAGATTCCAATATATATTTCAAGTGTTGATGAGTTAGTCTGAATTACTGCACCTGTCCATCTACTCTGCGCTATTTTTAAAGCGTCATCAATGACAGTATCATTAAAGAGGTATATTTTATCTGTTGATCCAGGAGTAGTGGTCCATTTCATGTGAAAATGAAAAGTAGCTCCTCCAAATCTGCTTGAAAAAGAACCCTTTGAAAATATAGAGCCCTCGAGACATTTTTAACCGCATTTAGATGTTGTAGAATTTCTATCTGACTTCTTTTGAAGCATATATCCAGTCATAAAATTAATATTAGTTACCCCTTTTTTATGAAAGGTGTAACGATGAGCTCCTGCCCTTTGAGTTGTTGTTAGTTCTACTGTGATATTATTTTGCACATCCAATTTGTAGTAGCCTGGCTCAGCTATCTCCGATTACTTAAAGAAAACTATTTTTTAGTCTCCTGGAATAGGAGGTTTTTTATCACTACTACCTTTCTGAGGAAGTATACCAAAGATTCCCAAATCTAAGACTCCAGCTCCTACGAGATGCATATGCGAGAATGCACGAAGGAAGTGGTCTGCATCACTATATCCTCCGTAATGCTGAAATTCCATATACTATTTGGTTATTTATGTTGCCGTGTCAGGTCCAAGTCGTACAAAACTATAAGGCATTTGTACAGCAGGAGAGTTAGAGCCACATCCATATCCAAACCCACCTGCTCCAACTACCAAATCTGGCTTACTATAGAAGCAGAGCGGCAAAAGCAGAATAGCCAACACAAACATTTGCATAAGATTATTGATTATTGGATGAACTTAATTAAAAGATCAAATTTAAAAAATCACTAAGGATTATTTAAGATATATTATCATTTTCATTATCGATGCGCGCAGTTGAAGTCAGCAATACTGCTTAAAAAATAAGTAGCATCTACTTGGACGATACTATTGACACCATCAAGTTCGAGAAAGATGCGCTTTAAATCAAGTTTAAGCATAATATTCATGAATTAGCTAACAACAATTTGCAGCTAACCTCCATATTCAAAAATCTTGCAATCAAGTAGCAGGCCGACATATTAATAGAGTGTGATTTATTTAAAAAAATGATTAATAGCTGCGTTTCTATTCAAGATAGTCTAACCAGCTTGTAAACTCTCTAAAGAAAGACTTAAATTTTAAAGGCACAAGCTTTGATGATTAAACAAAAGTTTATAGGTGAGGCAGAGCAATGATAAATTATACCATCCAATCGAGCTTCAATTGCAACACCATTTATTAATCTTAATAAGCATTATAATGTCAAATCAGTCAAAAAGGTCAATATAAGATATTTTGTAATCTTATACTGCTGCCCCTGTTCATAAAATTAATATCAATTTATAATTTTATTAATTCTCTTCAATGATTATTAAATAGGCGAACCATTCTAGAGATCAACTACCATTTTCTAAAAGCTAAGCGAAGCAGCCTCATAAATAATCGACTCAAATTGAAATCAGCTTATTGACTGGAAAACATATTAGGACAAATCAAGAAATTTAAACGGATATTAAAGTTAAAAGAATTCTAAGCTATCAAAAAATTTCATTTAGTATTCGAAAAATGAATTAAATGTTTAAGGCAGATATCAAATATTTGGGCAAGTCTTAGCCAAGTAAATTTTAGAAAAGGGAGTAAATAGTTTCTTATGAAAAGGGTAAAAGAAAAAATAGAATGGCAAATAAATAAATTAATAAAATACCTGAAAAGATCAAAACCAGCTCTTAGAAACTAAAAATATGTCTGCATGCCAATAAAAATAGGCCTCAAAGCTATAATATATGCACTTCCGGATAATTATTTCATAACTTCAATCCTTTAAAGTTGTCCGAAAAGAAAAATCATAGAGTAAAAACATCATACAGTGAAGATCAATCTCAAATTCATTAAGTTTAAAATTAACTTATTAATGAAGAGTGTCCAGAAGAAAGAAAGGATATTTGCAAATCTTCCAAAGCAAATAAAAAAAGTATAATCAAAGTCCTCAAAGACGAAAACCAATAATCAATTTTAATCAACACTGATGGTATTCCTGGCATAAATTTCAAAGGTTATGATGCTAAAAAACTTAATAATGCTAATAATAAACTAGAAGGTTCGCTGAACCAGACAAAAAGCTCATTTGTAAGCAAGAGCGTATCTACGTATATTCATATGGGTACAACTATTCCAATTTAGGATCATTATTAAGTGGCCATTCTAATTAGGCGATCGACAAAATGTTTTTACTCAGAAACGAACAAGGTTTGGAGGCTAAGCCCAGATAATGGCATTTATACAATTGCTTGAGGCTAAATAGCTTATAACTATGTACAACACTAACGAATTAGATCAAACTAATCTAAAATTATCGTGCTAAAATTGGATTCTCATCGACTACAAATAGCTAAAATATCTGAGAGGATGGAATCCCAAATAAATGAAAGAGTTTAGTATTTCAATAAAGTTGTTTGTATCGTCTATAATGCTGAATCTATATCAGAATAATAACTTTGATTTTGATAAAACCAAGTATCGAATTAACAACTAACTGGTCGGCAACAAAGTTTAAAAACATATTCTATAAAATGCAGACTTCAGTCTGTAGGCAAGTAAGCAATTAGTTTATATAGATACCATTATATCTCTTTGGGATTTATTGATTGGCATGTTTGTCAGCAAAAATAACGACATTATCTGGCACCTCATTTATGCGATCGGATATCTTTACAAAAAATATAATTTTTATAATGAAGTTGATGAACAGATATCAACCGAAGGAGATCAAATTATTCACTTGAAAAACAACTAATAGCTCATTAAATAGTATCAAAATATCTTTCTATTGCAATGCAAACAAATTATTGAAAGGTTGCAAATCAACGGAATAGCTCTTGGATTCAGAAAAAGGAAGTATAAACTAACTAACGACAATTATAAAATTATTCGAGGAGAAAAATATGACCATTCGCTTTTTAAGGAAACTAATTAGCACTAATATCTTTCCATTAGGGCCACTCCAGTTTAAATCGGAATCCTCTTTTTGGATTGTCTCAGCTACCCCAAATTTCACTAATTGTTTCTCTTAAAGCTACCAATTCAAGTCAGCATTCGTTTTCAGGTGGGCAATAATTTTTGGGAAAACAGGATTCATACTTGGAGGCATGATTTTGCCTAGTTTATATCAAATAATAATCAAGTCATGATGTCAATTAATAATGAGAGCAGCAGTTATGCTTTGATCGCGTATAACTATCTTTTACAAACAGTAGTAGTTTGTAATGATTGCAAAGTTAACATGTGCAAAAAAGACTTAGAAAGGATTCATGAATGGATGCAAATAAGTTTCAATAGATTTAAAAAATCTAAAATTCATCATTCAATTTGTGTTCCAAAGGACTGCCAAAGGACAAATTGATGAAGCTCAAATTTTAAATTTGTTAAAGCAATAAATATCAGTTTTATTTAAAAAAATTTAGAAAGAGCGCGTTTTTGGATTATTTTCGGTTATGGCTTTGCTAAACAGCTACAAATTTTTTATTTTAAAGGCTCATTTTAGAAGTCTTGCCTGTCTGTAACGCTTTTTTAAAGTTTAACTTTTTAGGCTTTTCAGAAACAATTTAAGGACTACTTGTAGGTTGGCTGATTGTTTTAGTGTCAGGTTAGCCATTAATGGAAAAGGTTTTAATGTGTTGGTTTAGAGTGGTGGAAATGGAAAACTTTGGAACTGCATTTTGTTTATTTTATATTTTAGGTTCTTATTTAAACATCTTCTGATTTGTTAATTCCACTGATGTCTTCGTTTATTTTGGTTCTTTTTTTATTATTTAACCTTTGCAATCGGAGTCTTAAAGTGAGTTATTTTTCTTCAAAAATAAGCTATTATGAGAATTTGGTGTTTCTGTCTATTCATTCGACATTGTAAAGTGTAATATTTAATCAAGATATGATTGCTTGGTTGGAATTTATACAATTGGGGATTAAAGTTAATTAAAGGTTAAGTTATTTTGATTATTTCCGTTCAGTAAATGTTATTAAAGATGAGGCTCTTCGCATTTTTGTGGTTCTTCTATACTTATGATCTTGCGAGCAGGGTATTTTTATATTTATTAATCACCATCAGAACCATTCTGCTTATTGGGAATAATTTATGTTTGTATTTCAAGATCATTTATTTTAATAATAATCTATTAAAAGGGATTGTATTCGTTGACTTTAGCTTACTTGTTTAAAGGTGTGCTCTCATCTAAATGTGACGATTTCTATCGTGCCAGCTTTACATCCTCATTTTCCTTTTTTTATTTACTCATAACTTCAGGGCATTCAACTTGTACCTCAATACTATTTTTATTTACTATATTGCTTTTACTGCTAATTTTGTTCAAGGCCCCTTCTGTATTTAATTTTTCCTCCAAACACTGAGTCATTTCGGATAATTTTTGTTATTTCACCCTCCTCTAGTTAATTTAGCATTCATTTTAATTTAATTTCTTTTTCTACAACATTTCTCTTAGTCTTTTACGATTTTATTATCCATCAATTTTAATACTTTCGACAATCCTTACTTCTGGCATTTCGTCATAATAGCTATCAAAATCTTCATATTGTTGATAGATGTGGACCTTGCCTTATATCTATACTGCTTTTTTTATTTTTTACTATTTATCTATCCGTGGGCAGGAAGATTAAGATTATACAATATTAATGAGTTGACTTTTCATCTTTCTTTAATTCTTTTTTCTTTGCTATTTTAGCTATTTTTTACGTTTACGCTCCTACTATAATTTGGCCAATTTTTCATGAAATCTCTTTTCGAGTTTTTGTAATTTATATAGTTTTTATTCCATCTCTTTAAATTTATTATTTTTCTCTTCATCTGTTAGACTTAAAATTCGCTATGTCTTTTTTGTTTGGGGTCTTTTATTTAGAGATGAAATGGGGAAGAATTGTTGATATTAGTTTGTTTCATCTTTTTCAATGCTGAGTGTGAGAGTAGCATGTTCTAAGTAGCTAATGTAATCATCAGTATTGTCTATGAGCGTATAAAGGGAAAAAATGTCCTGTTGTTATTTAGCGAGATTGTATTTGGAGTAGAAATTCAGTTTATCTTGTTAAAAGTTGCTGAAAGACATAGTTAAATAATTTATTGATTATGTTACCACACTTTAACTTGCGAATATATGAAGTATAATCAAGTGGAGTTAAATTCCTTGAGTACAAACTATTTGGATCCTGAAACAAATTTATTCTTGCGCTTTTTCGCTCTCTCTTCTTGTTCCTTTCTTTGCTGTTAACTTCCTCCCTTCAAAAGTCCCTCTTTGTATAATATCTATAAATCTTTGACTGAGTAAGCCTAAAATGTGAGTACTTAATCTGGAGGACTGTACTCATCAAGCCATGAATCCAGCCATCCTTTCTTTTCTAAATCCTTGAATTTAATGCCATATTTCTTTTTATATTTTAGCATAGTCTTAGGTTGTGCGATGTATCTGATATACAAGATAAGCAAGGCCACACAAAAAGCAGGAAGTAGAAACATATATTTGAAGTGTTTGGGAGTGAAAATAGGAGAGAATAAAACACTTTTTTAGTATTTGATCATTTCTGCTTCCTTATCCTTAATCATTAATTCGAATGCCTCTGCATATTCTTTATTGTTTTGAGATATAGGAATATTTGAAAGGGTTTCTATTCTGCGCTCTAATGTTTTCTTACGTTATTAGACGGACCGTATTTTTCTAATGTTGTATACAGATGGCCTTTTGATGTAAATCAACAATTTATTGCCAAACATATAAACAATTATATAAGAACAACTATTATTCTAACATTACTTTAAACAATTTATTAATTAACTTAGAATATAATTCACATTTATTATGGTTTAAAATCAGTTAAAATTTTATCCTTTACCTAAAGATTGATTCAATTAATGATGATCTTAGTTCTAAATTAAGTCATCATCTTCTTAAAATTGATTGACATAGTTGCTGATAAGATCCTTTTTCTTATTAATTTCCTCTTCTTCACCATCAATTTTATCATCTTTCAATTTTGCTGTTGCTTATTTTGTTTATTAGTCGAGTATCTAGATGATTTACTCTTCCTTTACTTTATCATTAATCATGGCATCGTACGAGGGATCATTTTTAATAATTTTGACTGATGATTGCCCAATTGTATCTTCGAGGATTTATTATTTTTATTCTAATTTTTACTCAAAAGTAAATTTATTTCTCTAAATATTGGTGATTGGAGTCACTTCGACTTTTTGTAAAAATTAATTTCTTTCTTGCGAGATATTTTTGTAATTTTTATAATAATGGCCTCGATTTAATGGTACTGGATTGTATTTGGATTTAATGCTGGTATTATTATTTTAGCTAATTAGGGTCGAGAGCTTGTAACTTTTTTAAATATCATTATTACCCAAGGGCTTTATCTTTTAAATTACCACCAACTCCTTACTTCTTATTTGCTGCTAACCTCTATTCACCTCAAGTTCCGATATCATTGACTGCTGAGTTCTGCTGCTGAGATCTTTTCTTTTCTATTCATTAATGCGAAAAGTATCAATAGAAAAGTCACTATGTTTTCTATATGTCCTTCCAGGCGAAGCAGCTTTTTTAATTAGTGGCATTTTTTTTCTTTTAATGCCTTATTGCTAGCTATTATCTCTTTATAAAACATGGTCCAAGTCAACTCCATTAAAAATAGGTTCGTTAGAATTATCAGTTGTTTTTGACCTTTGCTTATAAATGTTAATAAGTTCTGAGAGTGTTTCCTCCAATGCCATAATTTCCTTCTTTTGATACATATTTTTAATTTACAGTTTATTTAGTTGCTCATCTCTTTCCTTTAATTTGTCCACTATTTGCTACAATTGCTTTAGCAGTTGGTGGTATTTTTGCTGTTTTGTGTTTTTTGTGCTTTATATAGTTTTCTTCACGATTTACAACTGGTAGTTTTTCTGCCTATAAACATTCTACAAACGTTTTTCCTATTCGTCCTGACGATCATACACTGACTGACCCTCCAAATATCTCTCTGCCTAGATGTGCTGTTCGTTGATTTATTGCAATTTATACTCCAGTCTCTTGACATCAGCTTAGCTAAGGGTTAGTTTTTCTTCTATTTTTGTCTTTTTACCTGTTTGAACATCTCTTTCCCACTATAGTTTGTTGACTTCCGCGAAAATATCTTGTCCGTTTTATATATTTTAGCCAATTGATTTACTTTTCAGTTTTAGTTATTTAATCTTCTGTTTTGCCTTTTGAATCTTTTCCTTTATTTATGCGAATATACTGTCTTGCTCTTCCTTTCCTCCACTCTCGTTCGCATAGACTCGCTTTTGGAGTTGCTCATATTCAATCTTCAGTCGATAAATTATGGCGTTGTTATTTTCAATTTCTCTTTCTCTGTTTTGGTTGTTCTTACTTCCCACATTCAGTTGTCTAGAATGTTTTAGCCCTTTCATATTAGCTCTGTCGTTGATTGCAGCCTCATCATTAATGGCTATGAATTCTCTTTTTAAAAACTGAAACTCTTGCTGGATTTCATCCGTGGAAAGGAGAACATAGTCGTTGGATCGAGCCAGCCATTCATACCGCTATTGGTAAAAATTATTTTTGTCCACTGCCAAATGTTTGTTAATCTGAACTACTTGGAGAGAGAAGTACCTTGGGCAACTCAATCTATTATCTTGATTTGGGGATTGCTGATGTTTTTTTAGCTCCTTCATCCTTAGAAAGAATATTCATGCAATGGAATTATTATATGAAACTTTTTCATCATCAGGCATTACTATAACTCATTCATTCGAAAAATTATGCACATGTATGGGCAAAATATTTAATTTGTCAATTCATTGTTATTGGCTTTGAAAATAAACCCAAAATGAAAAGAAAAAAGGACTGTTTTGCAACAATAGCATAAAAATGTTGACTTTATTCGTGGTTTAAGAAGTTAAAAATTGAGAGATAAACTCTCGTTAAATATTTTTATTTTCTCTTCATAAATTCTATTTCGTTATTCATTCGTTATTATTTGGAATGAAATATTGCAAGATAACTTAGATCCAGCCTTAAGATCAAGAATAAGTCCTTGAACCCTAAAACTATACCCACAATCAACCGCTAATTCCTCAAATCAAAAATGTATCTTCTTCTCCCAATCAGGAAGAAGTCTACAGAAGATAGATTGAAGAGAATTCATTAGAAATATCCAAACCCTTATCTGACTCTATGAACTACTTTGATGTGCAAAGTGACCTCACTGAACATATGAGAGGAGTTTTACTGAATTGGCTTGTGGAAGTGGTCCAAAAATACAAGCTAATGGATGAAACGTTCTATCTAACAGTGAAGATAATTGATTCTTTTCTAAGAGTTGAACTACTCCTGAGAGGTAAACTTCAACTTTTGGGTATTACTGCCTTATGGATTGCTGCCAAATATCAATAAACCTATCAAGTACCTAAAGTCCAAAATCTTGTTTACATCTGCGACAATGCATATGAAATCGAAGATATCTTATCGATGGAAGGCCGAATTTTGGTAACCATTGGCTTTTAAACACTATCCAGTCCTCCTCCTCTCTTCTATTTTCAGCTCTTGAATAATCACGCCCAACTCACTGAAAAAGATTGTTGGCTGGCGAGATATTTGCTTGAATCAGCAGTCTTTTAATTAAGTTTTCAGCAATACTCTCCCTCTACGATTGCCTTTTCTCTCATCTTCTTCATTAAAAAACTTAGAGGCGACAGCACCCTTCGAGAACAAAAAATGCTTTCAGACTGGAAAGTCAAAGAAGGAGAGCTAAAAACAGTGATACGCTAAATCTGTCGATTATGGCAGCGTGCTGGCCAATTAGAAAGTTTGACAAGCTTAAGAAAAAAGTACAGCCAAAAGCAGTACATGGAGGTATCCAAGATTCGCTTGGCTGAGCGCGTCAAATGAAATACTTTGGCTTAGCTTTGAAATAATGTGATATATTTATTTATCTTGCTAATAAAGCATCTAAATAGTAGATATTCAAATCACGGGTAGAGATAATTAAGGATATGCTGTTAAAATTAACTTATTACTTCTTCTTTGCTGAGAGAGGATTATCTCAGCTTCGACAGTAAGACATTAGTTTTTTATTCCAGAACGTTTTTTTATTTTTTAAATGATTCTAACTATTTCTTTAAATGTTTATTTTATTACAAAAGCATGGGATAATTTTGCTTGTATTACACCATCTTTGAGTATTACTAGCTGTTCATGTTTTTAGTCGACAGAATTGAACTTGATAGAGATGTTGAAGAGCGCTTCTTCATCAAATTATTCACACTTGTTTACCTTCGCAAATTTTCATTATTGCTATTTATGCTTTCATCATATAAATTCATTGTCTTTTATAAAGTTTGGCATAGGCATTTTTTTATGAAAGATTTTTATAAAATTTTATGTACTGATGGCCTATTTTGTGCTTCGGTATCTAGCATCTCATAGACCAAGTTTTTAAGATCAGAAGAATAGTTGGTTAGAATGGGAGGCATCTTTTGGGTTAAAATTTTGACCATAAGAGCACTACTATCTGAATCACAAATGATTTACTTTCAGCTTAAAAAGGATATTTGAATGTCATCATCTTATGAAGAACACACCCCAAGCTCCAAATATCTGATTTTTGATTGTACTTCATGTTTTACCAGATCTAAGGAGCCATTATAAAGGGAGTTCCAATTTTGGTCTTTGCCATATCAAAGGTTTCGTTCATTAGTTTTGAAATGCCAAAATCGCCAATTTTCAGTTCATTATTACATGTGATGAAAATGTTATCTGGCTTTAGATCTCTGTGAACGATCTTTTTTTCATGAATATACTTTAGTCCAATGGCAAGTTGAATAAACCATTAAATTATCTGTTCTTAACTTAGACTTTTTCCTTAGAGCTTTTTTGTTTACAAATATTTTTAAAGATCCCCATTTTATGCATACTCCATAACAATGCATACTTCTTTATCTTTAACGAAACTTTAAAGATATTTAATAACATAGCAATGATTGAGGTCCTGCATAAGTTTAACCTCTTTCAAAATTTGTTATTTTGATTATTTCGTTCGATTTTGTAAACGAATTTTCTGAAATAGGAATGTGTTTACTTTCATGATGTAATGATGGTGATCGAGATTGGACTAAACAAGAAAAGCTTCTCCAAAATTGCCATTGCCAACCTTTCCATGGAGAGTGTAGATATGATGTTTGGATTTCGTGGCTGTCTGTTTCATTTAAGATCGTGGCGGTTAATTTATCACTATAAATAAATGAAGAAATTAGATGATATAAAGAAGCTTCAAGTATATTCAGATATCAAAGATATTTGCACTAAAATTAGAAACATTATACAATTTATTTATTGAATTGATTATGTAAAAGAGTGAAGATAAGTTGGGAAAAATAATTATTACGAACATTTAGAAAAATATTGAGCCCAAGCAACTCATTCAATATCTGAGTACAAACAAATTGTTGGAAAAAATCCATAAATTCAGCAAATCCTAAGATAAGATAAGATTGCAGTTTATCAATGAGAAAGAGGCACACTCATTTTATTATTAAAACTGTTTTGTCTCCAAAATTTTAGTCAAAAAATTCAACATTTACTACTCATTCTTTGATGACAAACAAAACAACAAAATTCTGCAATATGAGTTGAGTGGGAATTTGGAAAATAAAATGCGACCAATATTTGAAATATGCAACTTTATTAGCAAGTCCTGTTTTCGATTTTCAATGAAAGATAACAAATTTAATACAAATAAATGCATTGTTGAGCTTGAAGACATCTCTAATTAAACCTAAATTCTAAATACTTTGTAATCAAAACTTAACTAAATATAGGTAAGCATTAGAAAAATAGAGAACGAGTAGGATTAAAATAACTTGTTTAAATGCTCAATTTAAATCGTCAATTTTTAATAAATTAAAAGCTTAAAAATCGGGAAAGAAGAACTAAAAAATCTTGAAAAACATCTATAACTTTTAATATCAAAAATATGCTCTAATCCCATTAAAACTGTGGAAATTATGACCTTGTAAGATCAATCGTAGTAAAAATTAAAATTAAAAATCAAGGCTTTTCTTCAATTTAGCAATCCTTAACTGACCATGCATCTTTTTTAAAAAATAAGAATTCATTTTATAGATTATAACTAAATTAAGGTCAAACTATATTATTTCAGACATTAAGCCAATACATTCATGACCCTATTTACCACAGGACTGCAAAGACCAGTAAATATTGATTCTAAACATTTTTAAGACCAAATTTTAACTTCTTTTCGAAACATCAATGCGAAGATAGTGCAAGTTCTTGTAAAATAAGGATATGGAAATCTTTGTACAGCAAAAATTTATATGGCGGACTAGTAAAGCGGCAAGTAGTTGATTTCAAACTATAATAAAAATAGAGAGTTCATTTTTCGTTTATACAAAGATAAATCCAAAATATCTCTAAATTTATTCCAAAAATTAGAAAAAATCAATGAAATGAAAAAAATTGAGACAAATACTCAAAGGATCCTCAGTAATATGAGATAAGCCAAGCTACAAGAGATGAGATGTACACCTATTCCTTTAATTCAACCACCAATGTATAAACCCTACCGACATACTAAGACTAATTTCAAACCAAAGCATAGGCAACGCTAAGGCCAAGAATATCAAGATAATAATCACAAATAATCAAACTTTGTTGTATAAAAATCTTTTAAACTAAAAGAAGAGTAGTTTCCATCTATCTGATTAGATATTTATTCTTATTTGGATCAACAATTACATGTATTATACTAATCAGTGACTGCTTGGCTTAGTGCCATCTACATATAAGTTGCGTGATGCCTTCGGAAGAACAATTTAAATCCCTTAGAAATTTTTATCAACTTTGACCTGACAGCCCAATCTAGATGTGTTCGTCAGTCCAAATGCTAAATCAAGTAGATCTTCTTCTTCATCTTTGGGGGGTGGCAGTTTAGCATAAACATTTTCTGGCAGAATAATGTGACAAGTGGAGCAAGCTAAGCTGGCCTCACAGGCTCCTTCTAACTCGACATCGAACTCTTTGGCAACTTCTAGTATATGACGCCCTGCAATGGTTTGCACTTCTTTTTTGGTTCCGTCTCTTCGTATAAAGCTAAATTTAATGAGTTATGAACTCATCATAAACCTTCCTATTTTTCTAAGCAACATGCTAATTTTTGAACTTTTAGCAGTATATTATATAAATAGTTTAATTATGCTCTAACAATGAAACAAAAACATCAATTTAATCCAAATTTTTATTTAAGTGGCGTCCACAAGTAATTGAAGTATGTATAGAAAGAGTTTGAGGGAGGAGTTGAAACAAAGCTTGGATCAACATATATCCAGTTTATTTCAAAGTATTTAGTCGTTATGGTTTTTTATGGAGAAGAAATTGAGGTTATCCATGACCCAGTAATGTAGTACTGTGGATCTAAATCCCAACCATCTTGAGAGTAAATAACATTTAAGATAATTCTTTAATTGCCACATGTATTAACTGTCGCACCAGTTCCGCCTACAGTAATCGTATCACTTGATTTCGAACCATACTTTTGGATTGCCCAAGCTGATTGAGAAATTGAATCAATGTAATAACTACTTGAGCAAGGCGAGGGAGAGTTGCAAGATAAAATTTGGTTTAGCCCAAATGGGATTACAATAGTCGATGACGTGGTACTTCCAACTGTGTAACAACTGCCTGTAGAAGGATTCTCAATTGAATATAGATTTGAATTTAATACTATATTTTTGCCCACTTGATAGCCTGGATTGCCTGAAAATGATGTAGGCAAAGAAGCAGAAACACTGACTGAAATTGTAGAAGTTGTCCCAAGATTCACACCACTCTGAGTTACTGAGAGACTTGCGCTGCTTAAAATATATGTATTACCACTAGATACAACTACTAATGTCAGAGATGCAGATTTAATTATATTCGTGCAGATAATGCCTGAGATTAATGATGGATTTATTGTTGTGCTGCTGGAAGATAAAGATGAGCAATCTCCCTTCAAGCAGATGGAGAATGTACCTAGATAATCATTATTAATATTAGCGCAGTTCTAGGTTGTTGGAGTAATTGTGCAATAATATGTACCAGAAGTAGTTATATTTATTGTTCCTGAAAAGCAACGCCCTCCAACTCCGGGAAGCGGTAAAAGTAAGTACTGATTTGCAGCAGTTTTCAGATATTGATTAGTGAATGTGTAAGAACTAGCCAGTGTGAGACTGTTAACAGCTGACGTGATTATTGATTTTGAAGAAATTGATTGTGAACTAATTGATGAACTGCTTTAAATAGAATTTTACAATAAGCTAGTTGAAGGATAGTTAATACTGGTTATGGTTGGATATTGATAATAGTATCCAATGTTTCCTTGATTGTTGTAGTAAATACAAGCTAAGTCAGAAAAACTTCCCTTATCTTATTGCGAATTTTGATTACACAAATTTTATAAGGAACTACTTGTTATGCATTGATAGTTAGTTGACCACGAAGTCGTAGAGCTCTACTCATAAGAAAATATATACTTGAGAGCATGCGGAATCACAACAACAGTAATTATCGCAAAGATTTACTGTGACATCGCATGAGCAAATTGCTAAATTCTGATAATAGTTCGTGATAGAAGAACCGGAAAGAGTGGCCATCGCAAGGGAAACCGAATAGGCATTAATCCCCTGATAAATGGTAAAAAGAACAGCCACAACAATTATTTCTTTCATTGTTATTTTCAAATTGTATATTATTAATGATTGAATTATTAACATAAAATTTGTAATTGAAAGTCAATTTGCTGAAAACTAACAATTATTTCCTTCAGTAAATTCCTATTTTATCAATCCATCAAAGTATAATCATTGTGTGTTCACCTTCGTTTATCTTGCATTTTTCGCGAAATCTAGGAATACTTTAGTTTATAATAAATCAAGTCTTTCAAATATGTCTGCTCCCTTTATTCAATAACGACTATAGCCCCACTTATTCATGAAGTTATTTAGTATATTCGATACTATTTAAGATCTACTCGTACTCGAGCAAACAAGTACGTGCCGATATCAAATGACATTGAGTATACTCGATAACTTCAATGATCAAGAAATTCATATCTTGAACCTACTACTCGATAACTTCATGAACTAGTATTAACTAATAGGACCTACAGTTGATACAAAGTTTCACTTTTTATAGCTTCTAAACTACGAATCGTAAGATCTTTTGACCCCTTCCATTCGATTCCTCCTCGAAAAAAAAATATCGAGTTGTCTTGAGATATGTTTGAGACTGGAAAAAAATTACCACTTGATACTTGATACCTTTCGATATTTACTCGTAATCATTTTGTCGAGTATGAGTAACTTCGAGGCTAGACAACTAAAACCAAAAATAACAACATATACTCTATCTTCCTTGCGTGCGATCGATCCTTTCCACGGGTAAAAACATTTTTACCCCCAGCCCACGAGCACAATATTAGTTTAAATTATCACGTTTTTATCTACTGTCTGCTAGATGACGACGAGATTATCAAGCCAACCCCGCAAGATCAAATTTAATTTGCTGTCTTGATTTACAATGGCGGATTAGCAGAAATTGTATACTAACGAAACAGATATAACTTTGACGGCAAGGAATTTATTCCGCCCATTATTACCATGAACAATCCCCAGGAATGAGGTCTTTCAAGGGCCGAAGGCTGCCCATTGTCCCATCTATTTAGAAAGTATTTTTTAATGGTAGCAAAATTTTTCAGATTTATTGCTGAGTGAACAGATACAGTATATTTGTGAAGAGGCCACACACTGACAGAAGTATAAATATCAATCAGTCAACCTGCTACCAAAGCAGGCAGCTATTCTAGTTGTTGATGTTATGGTCCGTAATTTAAATCAGTGCGCTCTCTAACCTTATAACTCTTCATTTTTATATTCTCCGTGTCAGACTTTAGCTTTATTTCATTCTACTTTTGCAGTTTGAAATAGTTAGTTAGATCTTCAATAATAAAAAAAATTATTTAGATCAAGGCCCAGCCTGTTTAAATACTTGGCAAAAGCATTCTTGCCCATGTCTACATGTTGTCGGAGCAGCTAGTGATCAATATTCTTAAAACTTGCAGTGATTTCACACCCATAGTTTTATAACGAGGTAGTAAAGATAATAATCTCGAATAGAATAGAATAATGCTGCACATATCATAAAGATAGTGTTCTATAATATTGGATAATTTCTACAGTTCTCCGATAAAGGCAAAGCAGTACTGTCTTCGGGTATACTCAAGCAAATAAATCGAAGTCCCCGTTTTTAAGAAAAAAATGTCATTTAATATTCGCGTTTATCTTCTTCTACAGATAGATGGGATGATGTGGCGACAATATAATATAGTTATTTTTGTTCAGATGGAAATAGTTGTGTCTTAATGCACTTAACTCTATATAACGAACCTAGTTTTAATCAAAAAGATTAGTTTGATGGTCATCTGTTGACTATCAAGAACTCTGCTTGTGAATGCACTTATTTCAGTATAGCTCAGAAGATATAATTTATTAATAGATAGCCTGGTTAAGCAATTTGTAACCATAGTTAGTGCAAAGGTCATTCCTTATTATTTTGCGGTCCAACGATACCTCATCAACAGTGAGATGATTTTGCCAGTTTTCTGCTCGGCATTGAGAGTCAAAATATAGGGTATAAATTAATGTTTTGTTTGAACAGCAGAAACGCAAGATTATATCATTGCAAACGTTCGACAAAAGACTCAATTTGTCAAACACTTCTCAATAATGTCGTTGATCTTGTATTTTTCTGCAATGTTATGAAGAGTATCGTTGCTATTCACTATGCTATTGGAGATTATCTGGCTGACAGAGCGGGGATCAAGGTGGAGCCTACAACAATGGAAGTGAGATTACCGTAAACATCCAATGGTGCTTTTTTTTGTTTGAGCCAAAACACAGAACTCGATACGCAAGATGGAGATTTAAAAAAAAGACTGGTTGCTAATTTAGATAAGTTTAAAAACATCCAGTCACTCAATAACTTATTCGAGCAAGAATGCCAGCATTGATCTACCTTCAGAAAATTATCCGACTACAAATAAAACTATCCTGATCAAATTATCAGCTTCTAATTAGCCTGATAAATGACTCTCCTTGCTCATAAAGGACAGTTTTAATTTCAGTACAGTGATCTCCTTGTTTGTTTGACTGCTACAGAATTTCTAAGTGTTAAACACATGGGTGATTTCTATCTTTTTAATTTTATGCAGCCAGGAATCTAATCCAGCAAAACAATATTCTCGCCTACCGAGTGGATACCTTTGGATTTCAAATCATTTTGTTGTTGATTCGCTAAAATTATATTAGAGTTAATTGCGATAATAGTACTCAAAAGTCTAAGCGTGCTCTTTTAGTTTTGCCAAATCATGTGGCTTCAGAACTAGTTGGTGGATTGGCCTTCATTCTTTCCCACTGTAAAATTTGAATTTATGAAGATAAGAAAATAGGGTTGAGATTGCTATAAATTTGACCGAGCTGCTTCCATGTTCTGATGATTTCTAAAATGGCAGTAATTTATATGTGGAGTTTGCTGGTCTTCAAGTTGAAAGGATTCTTCAAGACCTATAAACTGATGATTTTA
>Ga0302186_10000691_pt1 | contig 29654 bp, 33 predicted proteins | sample II_Bog_E1_2_FD_198782 | JGI IMG/M metagenome (GOLD analysis project Ga0302186, IMG submission 198782) | Peat permafrost microbial communities from Stordalen Mire near Abisko, Sweden - II_Bog_E1_1 | ecosystem: Environmental > Terrestrial > Soil > Wetlands > Peat | place: Sweden: Abisko... | reverse complement strand
ACAATTAATTCATAAAAATTATTTTAAAAATTTTTTTCATAATCAATCGAAAAAAAGGATTTTTAAATTAAAATTTTTGGGTATATTAACAACGTTTGAGGACTTTTATTAAAATTAATAATAAATATATCCAAAAAATAAAGGTCTTTTTTAATTTAACACAATGGAACTTTTATCTCATGATTCGAAACTAGTTATTTGTATGATAGGTCTTCCGGCCCGTGGCAAGGTTTTCCCCCTTAATTTTCTCAAGAAAAAAACCCACTTTTTCTTTAGACTTATATCTCAAGAAAAGCCTCAAGATATCTGAATTGGATCGGACATAAATGCAAGGTTTATAATATCGAAAATTATAGAAGATCTATGATTGGAACCCATCTTCAGACTGATATTCCGATAACTTTTTTTGATCCGACCAATGTTTTCCATTATTATGTCATAGACTTTTCTAATAAATATTACTTTTTTTTAGGAAGATGCAGCGAAAAAACGCAATGAATGTGCGAAACAATGTCTTGATGATCTGATCAAATTCCTTAATGAAGAAGGAGGCGAAGTTCTTTATTTTCATTAGTTTTCTCTGGATTTTCCTCAATGAAATTTCTCTAGGCTGCGTTATATGATGGCACCAATACCACGAGACAAAGGAGGCTTTTCGTTAAGGAAACCTTAGAAAAAGCAATAAAGAATGTGAAGATCATCTGGATAGAAAGCATCTTGAAAGATGAGGCTTTGATAGAGAGGAATATCCGCGCTGTGAAGATAAATTACCCTGATTATAATAACGTGGATCCTTATGAAGTACCTTTCTATCTAAATAAAAGACTTAATAAAATCAATGAATTTAGGCCACTTTGCATTATAAAACCAAAATCGATAGCATCAATCAATTCTATGAGACCTTGACTCCTGATGAATATCCTGAAATCAGCTATCTGCAAACCATAGACGCTGGAAAAGACGTTTTTCTAATAAAAAAAGACTCATTTTTTATTAAATCTTAGGTCTTGCTTCATAACGTCAAAGGCTATCTCCCAACAAAGCTGATTTCCTATATCCTCAACCTACAAAATCATCCCAAATGCATTTATTTCACCAGACATGGTGAATCTATTTTCAATACAGAAGATAGGGTCGGTGGAGATTCAGATTTATCAGAAAACGGACTGAAATATTGTAAATTCCTTAATGAATTCTTCCGCAATGAAGCGAAATGCGAGAAATTCGATCAATATGAAGAAGAACCCAAAATTTTCACTAGTACTCTGATTAGAGCCAAACATACAGCAGGGGAAATCAAACTTCCTAATATCCAACCAATTAGTTTGAAGATTTTAGATGAAATCAATGCTGGGAATCTCGATTGCATGACCTATAGCGAAATCAAGAAGGCCTTTCCGGTGGATTATCAGGAAAGAGATAATGATAAACTCAGATATCGATATCCCAGAGGAGAAAGCTATTTAGATCTCATCCAAAGAATCGAACCTATCATCTTCGAAATTGAAAGGTCGAAAGGGCCTGTGATTATTGTAAATTCTTAGACATTTTTATTTATTTTATTGATTTTTATATGATTTTTAATGATTTTTATTGATTTTTATTGATTTTTATTTTATTTTTATATTGATTTTTATTTTATTTTTATATTGATTTTTATTGATTTTTATTGATTTTTATTGTGATTTTTAGTGATTTTTATTGATTTTTTATTGAGGATTTTATATGTTTTATTGATATTAGGTCTCCCATCAAGCCACTTTGAGATGCATTTATGCGTATTTCTCAAAAAATGAGGTTCTTGAGGTGCCTCATGTCAACATGCCATTGAACACAGTGATAAAATTGATTCCAGAGACATATTTTTGCAAGGAAAAAAGGTATTTTTGTCTTTTTTAAAGAGTTTTTAGGCTTTTTTGAGGTTCGAAATCAACATTGAAAGCGGAGAAGTAAAGGAAAAAGACATCACAAAATTATTAGAAACCACAGATTATCGATTTATATAAAAATTAAAGTAATTTTAAATAGAGATTTTGAATTTCGATTAGAAAAAAAGATAAAATATAATAAATATATTAAGAAAATCCATGCGAAAACTCCTTTTTAGCTTAAAAAGGCCTTTTTCTAATATCGAAAGCCTGAATCCGATTTTACCTTCCTTAAATTTCCTAGATCTCTTCAAATTAAAGCCCAAACCATTAGAAAGCCTCGATTTCCCATCAAAAAAATTGGCTCCTTTTCTCAATAATCCATCTATTATTAATATGACGATGAATGAAATTGAGACTATGAGATTAGAATTGCTTATCCAATGCGATTTCCTGTTGAAAAACCCTCAGAAAATCTCCAATAATATCGATTTTCCTTTACAATTGTTGAAATCCTCAATTAATTTAGACCTTTCATTAGAAAAGTTCCTGATTATTTTAAAGATCTCATTAGAATCACAAAAACAAGGACTTTCGATAATAAAGATCACTCAGGTTTTATTAGAACTTCAAGAATCTTTAAAGAAAAACCTCGAATTCCTTATGAAAAACGTCAGTTTCAATGAAATCCTGGCCATTCTCAGCAATTCCTTGAAAACCCGGCTTCTTCAAGAGAAAAGCCTTGAAAAAACATCTAATTCTGGGCTTTTTCTCTTACAAATCCTCTATATTTTCGTGAGATTCGATTATTCTGATGAGAAATTATATAGGCTTTTGCTTCCAGAGATCAGGAAAACGAATTCCTTAGGTAATTTGCTCGAAATCCAGCTCACAAGTTTGATATTGAGTCTTTGTAGATTAGAAAAGAAGTTTCCAGACGTTTTAGCGGAAAAACCTGAGTTTTTCAAGGCTTTGGAGGAGAAAATCCTTCATAGAATAAAGGAGGATTCTTTGGTTTTTTCGCGAATTCCTCATATTTTGCATTGTTTTGCGGTTTTAGCTCGAAAACCTGAGAAAACCAGGGATTTTCTAATAGAAAATCTGGAATTTAATATCGAGAAATTGACGAATGAAGAAATTGGGTCTTTGATTTATAGTGTTTTCAGGCTGGAATTAGAGAAAGATAGGGAAATCGGGTTAAAATTATTAGAGAAATTCAGAGATTTTATAAGGAAAACCCCAGAAAAAGTGACTGTTGTGGAACTAATGAACGCTTTAATCGCTATGAGATCTTGGGATCCAATAAAGAAAACTGAGGTTTTGGAGCTTTTAATAGAGAAATTCGAAGTTATGAGCCAAAAATCGAAATTCGTTTTTCTTTATGAAATCATTATTAAACAAAGACTTTTTAATAAAGAGAAATTCAAGGATTCGCCCTTTGAGAGGTTTTCTAAGGAAATATCATTAGAAAAGCTTAATAATTTCGATTTCTTGACGATAGCCACTATTATCAATGAAATGAGGGATGGAAAAAACATGGAATTCGAAATTGTCAAGATATTAGAAAATATAGAAAAACGAGGCTTTTCAAAGGAACTCGAAAAAAATAGGGCTTTTAAATTAAAAGCCGAAATCCTGAGGAAAAACCATTCTTTGAAGCGAAAAGCCGGTTTTTTAATGAAAAAACCTAATTAAATTATCATGTTTTCTAATAAATCATACAGGATTTCTTCTTAATTAGCTCCTTTTTTGAATTCCCCCCTTGGAAATCCAAGGGTTTTTCTTCTTCTATAAAGAAATCCTCGATTTCGCGCTTATTTTCAAGGCTTTTTTCTTCTCTACTGGTTTTCCTTTCAAAAAACTCAGTCATTCCTCTATTAAATTCCTCAGAACTCTTCTTATAACCCAAGACTTTGATCCTTTCATTGATATTCCCCCAAATTTCACTAAAGAATTCATCGATTTTACTAGAAGTGAGACTTTCCTTCATTCCAAGCTTTTTCTCAATAATCCAAAGCTGCTCAGTGGAAAAAGCGAAATCTGGCTCGAATTCCTTAATGAATTTCTGAAAGCCTGTGATGAAATCGAGTCTTTTTATTAGTCTTTTTCGAGGATTTCCGAGACTTTCTAATTGTTTTATAAAGAAAACATAAGCCAAATCGTTTTGAATATGTCTTAATGAGCCATTAAAATCCAATAGAGAATTTGCTCTGAGTTTTGATGCTTTTTGAACTTCCAAATCGAGGAAATTGAGGCTTTTTTCCAAGTCTTTTTCAGGTAATTTTATTAAGGAAAAAGCCTGTTTATTCAACTCAAAATAACGAGCTTTCTCGAGAATATCAAGAACCGCATTTGAGGACTTATAAAGGAAGAATAAAGAGTCTTTATTATAGATATTTAACCCGAAACTATAGAAAAAGCCTGACTTTTCAAGCTTTTTCAAGGTTTCCTGTTGATTATTCAAGATTTCTAATGTTTTCTGAAGGGATTTGATAGAATCTAATGGGATTTCATGGCTGGTTTTCAGAGAATTGAGGAAATAGGCATAAAAGACCTGGAGATTCGCTAGAAAAGAGACATAAATATTAATGAAATGAAGCCGAAAAGCGAATTTTGAAGGGAAAAATTGCAGATTTTGTATAAGCGAAATATGCGATTTCACGAGTTCTTTGAGATCCATGATTGGACTAATTAATTAAATAAGAGTTTTATTATTAAAAAATCAAGGCAAATGAGCGAAAAAATCAAGGTTTTTTTCTTTTTTTTCTTCGAATAAATAATAACTCATCTATTTCACGTTATTCTTATTCTTAGAATATCCAAAAAGATTTGAATAAGGCGAAAATCGAGGTTTTGTCAAACATTTTACATGAAAACCTGGAATTTCAAAGGAAACATTTGAAGAACCTCGATTCTTTAAAAGGAAGCCTTTCTCCTACAATGCAAAGATCTTATTATGAAAACACGATAAAGATCTATTACGATCCCGATGATTATTCTGTTAATTTACTCCAGAAAAAATGAATAATTAAGTTCTAAAAAAACCCTTTCCTTTGATATTTTGCCTTAATATTCTCTGATTTTTTCTTATAAATAGTTAGTTCTAACTAATAAATTTAAAAATCTAAAACTTCTTTGAAAAATATAAAATTCAAACTAAAAGTCTTTCAATGTATCAGCGTCAAAAATCCCAGAATTCCGCTAAACTTTTCTTCACTTATCTCCAGAAATTCCAAGTCCATCATGCTTTTCGAATATTCAAACAACAAGTTTCAGAAACCCGAATAAACAATTTCTTCGAAAGTCAGGATATCCCTCAAGAAACTTTTTCCAGAAATCCTGAGAAAAACCAGAAAAACCATTTGCCTCCGATTTCCATCAAGGCCCTAACTCAAATCCCCAATAATAACTCCATGTATCAAGTGGCACAATCGAGCCTTTTTCCTGAGAAAAGAGATAATGAAATCAAAGAAATCAAGGAAAGTGCTGAACTTCCAAATCGAGGCGAGCTTTATAGTAAAAAACACTAATTTTGGGCTCTTTTTACTCCGTAATTTTAATTTAGAAACAGTTCAAGAAAAAGACACGGTTTTGAAGACTCAAATGAAGAAAAACAAAGGCATGCCCATGAAGGTTTTTGAAAGGGATAAAATATCGACTTTTAATAGTTTTTCTTAATTTTAGTTCGGAGATATTGTGTTTTTTAAATTCACGCCTGAAATCTCTCAATCTAACATCAAAACCAGCATCCAAGGAGTCGTCACTGGAGATGGGATAGCCAGTAATAGGCTTGAATGTGTGAGTTGTGAGGCTTATATGCAGAAAAACGCTTTGAATATGTTCAGGAAAAGCCTTTTTTGCATAGAGAATCAGAAGAAATATACCTATCAGAAGAGCTTTTTGGTTTGTAGAGATAAAAAGGAAGAAGTCTTCAAATCAAAGGATAAATTGCAAGAGGAGGAATATGAGAAATCTTTGAAATTCTGGAAAAACAAAGCGAAGGATGAAAAGGATGAAAATCAGGTCGATTTCCAAAAGATCATCGGTCATGCGATAACCTATGGTCAGGCAATTCAATTAAGACATATTTATTCCAATTGTTATTTGACTTTAAAATCTGAGGATTTGGCCCGACAAAATGGATGTGTGGAAGTAATATAATATCAAAATAAAGATCTTTTATTCTTATTTTATTAGATGACTCTTGAGGAAAATGACACTGAACATAGCAATTTCAAATTCCTGCCTTTTAATAATCTAAGGAATATCGGAGATGTAGTTTCCTATTCAGATATCATTTCTTTAGCCAATTGGGTCGAAGAGAACTATTTCCTCCATATCGCATCTGAACAAATGGTCATTTCCATGGAAGAAGCTTTAGCCACAGGACTTGAAGTCAATGGAGCTGAAAACCAATCATCTTTAAAGGTCAATTGTTATTTGAACCATTCCGAACGTCAAAATAATGAGGAAATAGCTGGAAGAGTGCTTCTAAATGGAGATATCGTCACGATTTTCAATAGAGAAGCTAGTGCCAGTCTCACAGTCGCTCAAAGAAACATCAATCAATATTTTGTAGAGAAAAATGTCATGATTTCCTCAGGAGAAGATAAATTCAGTGCCAGCACCACCTTTAAAATCCAGACTCTCAATCAAGACAAAATCACAGAAAGTGATTCGAAACTCGCGATTTTCATTGAAAATCTCAAAGAACAGAAATCTGAACATAGAAGCTATAATGGCTTATGGGAAATCCAACGGAAAAAGACCTTCGATGGTAGTATTTTGGACATTTCTGAGCCTTTTCGATTGAAAAACGTGGCGACTGGCTTGTTTTTGAGCATGAATTTCCAAGGAGAAATCGATCTTGTGAATACGGCTGTGGCTGAAAATGGCAATTTCAATTGTTATTTCAATTTCGTGAGCAAATTCGCAATGTCCAATGAAGACAAATCCATCAAATATAACGAAGGCTTGAAAATCAAGGTAAATGATGGATTTCATAAGCCGCTTTTCCTGGGATATACCCAAAATCTCGAACATGGTCGATTTTCAGTGGGTTTCAATGATAAAAGAGGCGATTCCACACGTTTTCTCTTTGAATTGAAGGCGAGTAACCCAAAAAGTCGTGAATTCGCTGATAGGATCTCTTCTTTGGTGCCATATCTCTTGAAATTTTATCAGGTGTTGCAGGATTTCGGGATGGTTCTCGAGAAAAATAAGCAAATGCCCAGTGAAAATGTCTTAAGATATGATTATGAGAAAGCTTTGCAACAAGAGAAGGAATTAGAAAATGAGATTTCACAATTATTCGAATCCTTGCAAAATCTCAACGATTTCCTTAAAGTGGATTTGAGCCAAGAAGATGAATCCATGTTCAAATTGAGACAAAATATCCTAAATGATCAGAAAATCATCGAGATTCTCATAGCAATAGCCAAATTAATAGAACAAATGTGCAGAGGAGCCAATATAGGCAATATTGGCAATGATAAGACGAATTTAAAGCTCAAAAAACAAGATAGACAAAATTCCAATTATAAAAGCAATGTTGATAAAAGTCCTTTTTCAATAGCCAGGAAACATCTCGAAAGTCCTGTGAAAGAAATCTATAAATTCCTCTATTTCGCTATTAAGGGAAATCCAGAAAGCTCACAATTCGTGTTGGAATTCGATGAATTTCTTAAAGGACAATTGAAGTTTTTCTTTAAGGAAATTTCAGCGCTTTTGAAAGAAGCCATCAGATGCAGCTTTTTATTGAAGAAAGATGATATCTATGGGAATCAATTGAGCAGTTGGGCATCGAATCTCGAAACTCTTAATGAAAATAACAAGAATATAGAATTTCAGGCTTTATATCTTCAATTGTTGGCTTATTCTTTAGTAGATGCTAACGATGCCCCAATCAACAAATATCAAGAAACTTGTCTAAGCTCGCTTTTCCAAGAAGTCCAGGCTAGAAAGATAACAAAATTATTGAAATTCGCAGTGGTTTCTTCAGAAAATAATGCCAATAATACGGAGGAAATTGCCCATCCTGAGATTACTTTAGATGATGGGAAGAAAAATCAAAGGGCTATAGTGTCTTTTCCGAAAGAAGGTCTTAATTTTAAAACGAATTACTTTTGATCTAGAATGTTATTAGAATTGTCTTTGAATGATTTCATGGAAAATAATCCTTCTTTACAGGCCTTGACAGTGGTTCGTAGAGAAAATCTAGATGAAGATCGGGTTTCATTCTATGTGGATGAATTTCTGGAAACCACAGAACCTGGCTTAAGTCCTTTCATTGATTTCATTTGCTCAACATTGAAGCTTTTAGCCTATTTAATTAAAGGCCGTAACTTGAAATCCATGAAAAAAGTCTTATATTTTATTAATAAAACCCTTAATTTATTTCTTGGCCTTTCTCTTTATTGCTAATATTAGGTCAAGACTTTAGGCATAACAGCAACTCATATTCTTCTAATATTGGAAGATCAAAAAGTCCATGATAAAATCAAGGCCAATTACCTGCATATTTTCCAATATCTTTGTCTGGATAAAGAGCCATTTATTCATCTTTCGAATTATGAGAACCGTTGTGTCATGTATAAAGTTTTTCTTTTTTATATTAAAATTAAAATTCAAAAGTTGGAATGATTTGGATAAATTCGCTAGTTCCGGTCAAACCTTCGGTCTTATCAATAATATAGAACAACAAATCAAGAATAGCTTAGAAGGAAAAGAAGCTTTACATGATTATTCGGCAATTGAAGGGATTTTGATGAGTTTCTGGAGTGAAAAAGGATGCAAAGAATTCAATTTCAATCAACCGAATTCGAATTTAATCGAACTTTTCATGAATTTCCTGAAATTCACTAGAGTTGTAGTGGATCTCGGTTATTCGAATAAAGCCTTTAATGATTCGATTCTTAATGGAATTGGACATATTTTCGGGACCATAATGGAGGATAAGGTGAGAAATGAGGATTTCCAGATAAAAGATGAGGAAAAGGAAAAGATTTTGAAAGTAAATGGCATCAATCAAAATCATTGGATATATAAGTTCATGGAGAAAGTCGTGGATTATAGCCAACAAGAGGAAATCGAAGCGATATTGCATCAAACGACTAAGATCTTCATGATTTTCACGAAGATCAGAATAAATCTCCAAATTATCAAGTAAATAAAGCTTTTTCCATCGATTTTTCTCTATATAAAATCGATCTAAAGCTTCCTTAAAACCTTCAAGACCTATCAAAAGGATGAGAAGATGTTGAAAGTCTTCGATAATTTCGAGCCTTTATTCCATATTTATGATTTTAACGTGGAACATCAAGTTGAAAGAAAAACTAGTCAAAAGCCAGGTATTTTCTAATTAAATTCGATAATTTCTTGTTTTTTTTCTTTCTTTTTTCAAACAGAACGTCCACATAATTTCCTTCTAGAGAATTTCATCCATAAAAACGTGGAGGAATATTTTGATAACACTTTCCAAGGTCTTCATCTCGATTCCATTTTCCTATATTCTTTATTTTCCTCAACTTTCATGAGTGTGAGACTTCGGGATAATATCCTCAAAATCCTCGTGGATTATTTCAATCAAAGATCCTTTCTTTTAAGCGAACTCATTGAAACCGAAATCCTCGATACTGAGGAAGAACTCAAGGTTTATAATGAATTAGATGGAGTCACGAATTCATTGGTTTCAGTCCAAAAACTCAATTCTCTTATCGAAAAACTCCTTTATTGTGATGAACTCGTGGTTTATTTGAAAAATGTCGATAATAACAAGAAATCCACTATTCAAATCGATGGCCAAATTAAGAAAAAATTAGAAAAAATACCAGAAATCATGGCAATTGTCGATAATCTCTTGACTAGATTCAAAGACCTCAAACAAAATCCCTACATTTTCCTGAAAACCCAAAATATCCTGCGAAATCTTCAATATCATGAGGCCTTCTTTAAAATCCTCAAACATCTCCAACCGACTGAAAACTCTGAATTCGAACTTATTTATAAAATCCTCAAATTCTTTGGATATTTCGTGTTTCTCAATGGAATCAATCAACAAGGAATTATCGAACATTCGAATATTTTCTTCAGACTTTTGGAATATCGATTCCCAATAAATCGGTTGTTTTCTGAAGCTTTGAATTTCGCAAAATCGTCTAATAAAGTCTTCGAATTAATCAATAATCTTTTCGATTTATTAGAGGGAAATGATGAAAGTAAGAAAGAAACCCGTGTTTTCAAGGATTTACAAGTCTTATCTATGCTTCAATCGCTTCTAACTGATGAATCGAAGAACTTTATCCCTAAAATCCAAAAGAAAATCCTTGCGAAATTATTGAAGAATAAACGAATTGTGAAATTCACACAAACCCAAAAGAAAAAGAATTATTCTGAATATCGAAATAGCTTGATGTCCAAATTACAAAACAGTAAAGACAATGAGAAATATCTCGAAAAAATCCAATTTCATATCTCTTTGGTGCATTTATTCGGGAATTTATGTCGAGATTTCAAGATGGGCATCCTCCAAATGCAAAAAGTCTTAGTATATGAACAAATAAAGAACCTTCTATTTGATGTGAATACCCCTTTCCTTTTCAAAAAGGCCTATTTGAAGACTTTGTTCGAGATATATATCGCTCAAACTGAAGGTATGAACCTGAATTTCACCGCCAACGATATCGCTGAATATCTGAATCAATTAGTCCTGCCAGATCTTAACATTTATACCAAATATCTCGAAGGTTTGGTCAAAACAACTGAAATAGACAAGGAAAATTGTAGGATGATGCGAGAACGGATAATAGAAAATCGTGCTTATTATCAATCATCTCTTGATTTAATGAATGAAGATAAATCAGCCGTTGGGACTTCTAATAATAATGCTAATGTGTCGATATTAAGGAAAGCTGCGAATAACGCGAATCAATCAGGGCTGGTTTTCGATTCAAAGAAAATCATTGATGATCCGACAGAATATTGGGATTATATGTTTGGAGGAAAGACTTGGGATAATACTCGAGATGGGCTTTTTTATTTCCTATTGGATTGTTTTTATGAAGCGGATAGACGGAAAATGTTGAGCGGATTTGATTCGAATGATAGTTTAACTGATGCTTTTTCTATGATAAAATCGACTTTGGTGCGAATGAAGGCCACATTACAAAAGCTTGAAAAGGATTTCAATTTGAATTTCGCAGATTATTATTTGATGATCATGGAAGGAATTACTCAATTGCCTACTAAAATCGTGACGAAGGCTGGGAAAGCCTTGAAGATCCAAAATGATACCAAAGGAAGCTATAAAGTCGAAAAAGTGAATATGAAAGAAGAACAGGATCAGAAAATCATCGAAGAAGAACAAAATCTCGTGCTTGGAAAAGAACCCAGTGATCTTTTATTGGATAAAATCAGGACTTTTTTGATCAAGAAAAGGATGAAAATCCATGATTTTCTCAATTTATTTGAAATGAAATTGGAAATGGTGCCCAAAAGACAATTCATTGAGAATTTCATCGCGATTTTGCCTGATGGGCTCAAAATCAAAGGCAGCGATATCGAAAATTTGATAGAAAAATGGAGCATCTCGAAAACAGGGCCTGGTTATGTCAATTTCTTCAAATTTTCTGATAAAATGAGACGATTTTTCATTAAAAAGAAATTCAATTATGAGGAAGAAGATATGAGAAGAGAGAAAAAGGAAATAAATGTCGAGGAAATTGAAGATTCCTTTAAAAAGGACAATTTATTGACTCGTTTCATCAAAAGTTATTATAACAAGTCCTTGAAAGAGAATAGAAATAAAGAAATTTCTGATCTTGCTTTGAAATTCAAAAAAAATCTCGAAAATTCCTATGATAATTTAGTGGATGAAGATTTGAGAAAGAAGGGATATGTGGAAAGTCTCAAGAAATTATTGACGGTTTTTAAATCCGATGTTTCTGAGGTAATATTTCATCACTTTTATAAATAAAATTTAGACGGTTTTTCAAGATTTTCCTCATAAAATTGTTGAAAATCTTCTTGGAAGATGCGAAACCTCAGACTTTAGAGCTTGAAGATGATCAGGATGAGGAGGAAGAAAACAAGAAATTAGAAGAGAAAAGGGCAGAATTCCAATTTATTCAAAATGTCTTTGATGATGCTGGTGTTTGTGCTTATAGTTTGGGATTCATTAAAGCTAAAACTCCTTTGCTTTATATTTATGAAGCGATTTGTCTCTTGATAAATTGTTTGGATTTCGGAAATTTCAAGGTAAATTTAATTAGAAAATTACCTAAAAATCATGTTTTTTTTCTTAGGTTCAAATGAGTATTCTTGAAGTGCTTAAGAGGGAACTTAATACTATTACTGGTCCTTTCTTCAATTTCGTGAAAAGCTTCTTGATTTATCAAGGCCGAGATGAGGATATTTTGGGTAAAAATTGGATGAAGCCGAATAAATTCAAATTGAGCCAATTCACACCTGAAGAATTGATCCTTTTGACTGATGATAAGTTCATAAATAAGGATAAAGTCTTGATTTCGATAGTGAAATTGTTGTCTTTATGTTGTGAGAATTGTAACATTCAATTCCAGGTAAATTGTCAGGACTTTTCTTAATGATTTCATGGGTTTTTTCTATTTTTTCTAGAATTTCCTTAGAGAACAAAGCTTCGATAACATCTTCAAACAGAATTTCGTCTCTACTAACATAGTATTAGAAACTTCCACACTTTTGACTTGTCTTTCCTGTGTCACTAATGGAGAAATCGTCGCTGAAACATTAACCACATTAAGCGAATATAATATGGGACCTTGTAATGAAAACCAGAGCATTTTCTGTAAGTTTTCACCCTCATTTTCTCTGATTTCTGTTATATTTCATTAAGGCAATAACAAGAAACTCCTGACATATCTGAAGGAAAATATCATCAAATTACCAATAGATTTCTCTTCTCTTGATGATAAATCTAGCACCTCATCACGAGTCTTCTCGAAAACCATAGAAGTATTAAAATTCATATAAATCTCAGCTTATTTTCTATATAAAGTTCCTGCTTTCTCTTGTCATCGGTCATAAAGATAAAGAAAACATACAAAAATTGGTCAATAATCTCGATATCCCTGAACTTTTCAGGAAAATGAACCAAATCTTCAAGGAGAGAATTCGTGATAGTATCCAATTTATCCTTCAGGAGAATAGAAATTATCTATCTGAAGATTTCCTCGATATCATCAAGACTGGATTCGATATCTTTATCCTTCTCACGATTTTCAAGGAATTCTTCCCCAATCATACAGATCTCAACCTTCTTGATTTAAATCAAGCTTTTTCCATGAAGAAATATAATGAACTTAAGGCGAAATATGAGAAAAGATGTAAAGAATCCAATGTGAAGAAGATTTCCAAAAAAGTGATACCCATTGTAAGTCCAAAGAATAGGAAAAGGCAGCAAGTTGGGACTTTCATCGAATTAGAAAAGACACAGAAATCGCATTTTTTGAAATTGGAAGATGAAAGAAGCCTTAGCAATTTGAATAATAATGAGGAATTGGAAAGATTAAAGCCTGGATCTGCTTCTGATAATGCTATAGATGTTACTGTGAGACATATAAATAAAGAGACTCAAGAAGATAAATTGAAGGAAGAATTCAAGGAATTCTTTGAAATGAAGAGTTATAAGAGTATGAAAGATAGTCTCTTGTTTTATAAGGGTTTGGTGGGTAGTGTAGAGGTTCAAAAAGGAGAGGAATTATCAAAGATATATTTCCAGAAACCGTTTGTGAGTGATTTCAAGACTGTGAACATCAAATATAATCTCATTTATAGCGCCAATCGGGATAGTGATCAATCAAGATTGGAACATCTTTTCTATAATGTGGATAAATATTATCAAGAAATGAAACATAGACAACGAATGTATCGTTTTAAAATCCTGAATTTCTTCATTGAGTTTTGGAGATCTTTAAAAGATCTATCTTTTTTGTTGATTTTCGTGATCAACATCTTGCTTTTGGCATCTTATACCCATGAAAATACCACTTCTGATGATAATTTACAAAATATCCTTAATGAAGTCAATTTCATAGTAACCATCATACAATTATTCATCTGTTTCATGGTGGTGCTTTTCTGTATGATTGAAAGATATCCGATTTCAATTCATAGAAAAATAGGTAATTTCTCTGCTGTGAAGAAAAACAGTTTGAAAATACAAGCAGGACTTGAAATCTCCCATAAAGGCCTAATTCAATCCTTGATTATCGATTCAGAGATTTATATGGAGAATTTCTTGCACAATCTTGAGGAATCCAAATATAAATATGTGAAGATCCTTTTAGATCCTGAAAATATCTATAATTTCATATATTTATCCATCACAATGGTCGCATTTTTTTATCCTTTAGTTTATTGTGTGCTTTTTTTGGATTTGATCAAAAGATCTGAAGATCTACAAAATATCATAAAAGCGGTCACTTTTAATGTGGGATCATTGGTAAAAACCGCGTTGTTGGGTTGTGCTGTCATTTATATTTTCTCTGTGATCGCCTATTTGGAATTTTCACAATTTTATACAGACACTGGAAATTCCATTGTATATGCCACGTCATTGATTCAGGCTTTTACTAGTACTTTAAATTCAGGATTGAGAAGCGGAGGTGGGATAGGAGATGCTTTGAGTGGTCCAAAACTAAGTAATTTTCCTTTCCTTTTGAATTTAATAATATTTTTTATATATAAATGAAGATGATGGAGATTATTGGGACTTTTGGGTTTTTACCTTGGTTTTCTTCATTATCATAAATATCCTGTTCATTAATATCATCTTTGGTATTATCATTGATACTTTCGGGGAATTAAGAGATGCGAGGAAAGAACTTCTTAAGGATGTTGAGCAAAAATGCTTTATTTGTGGGGTGGATAGTTACGATTTCGAGACCAAGTAAATTAGGGTTTTATTTATATTACTTTAATAAATATTTAAGGGGCAATGGTTGGTTAGATCATATATATTTGGAACATAATGTCTATAATTACCTGGATTTCCTCATTTATATCAATAATAAGAATATCAACGATTGCAATGGGATTGAAAAATATGTCAAAGAATTGGTTAATGCCAATAAAATCGATTTTTTGCCGATTGGCAAAGCTTTGGCATTGCATGAGGAAAACGAGAAACCAGAAAAGTGATTGAAATAATTAAGGAAAAAAGGGACTTTTAACCCGTAAATCGACTATATATAATTTGTTTTTAAAAAAAATCCTCGATTAATTCGCAAGAACTAATATTTTTAAAATGGGCTCTTTTATTCAAAATATTCTTTATTTCTTCAAAAATGTCCGCTAATCTGATTTTTCTGGTCTCGACCTTAAGACTTAATGAGTCTTTTCTTCTTTTTATTTTAATTCTATAATGGTTCCAATCATTTTAGAGAAAAGGCTCATCAACTCCTGAAAATCCTTAATGAATTCTCTGGCACATTGACAGATCAAGACTTCTCTACAAAGTTCTTTTTTTTTTATAATAAGTGGGAATTCCATTGAAAAAAGGCCTGTTTTGAAGACTTTTGTCCTGAAAAATGATATAATTATCAAGGAAATTGATGAACCGGTGGCTTTGAAGCTAGAAATCGATGAATATCCAGTGAAAATCTTCGATGAATTGATTAATATAATGAAATCCTCAAGCAATTACTTCAATATTTATTTAAAAAAGAACAGTTTGCCATTGCCAGCTCCAGATTTAAAGAAAGCTCAAGTATTTTTGCGTTAATTATTCATTTTCTGATTTAAATTTTCAATGAAAAAAAAGAAGGAAAAAAACAATGAAGAAGACCCTCTTTTTCAAAAACGGCAAATTGTGAATTATCAACAAGAGAAATTATTCCAAAGCTCGAATTTCAACCATTTTAACCTAGAAAAAGATGTGATGCCATTGGTTTTCAATGAAAAGTTGGCCAAAGCTTTGGGAATGAAGTCTATATATTCGCCTCCCCCTTATTTCAATAAACTCGTGGATTTGGGCATGCCTTATTATTACAAGAGTTGTATTATAATATAAACTTTTTTCTTATTATTATTATCATTATCATTATTAGAGAAAAGACTCAGATATTATGGTTTAAATGATTATTTACCAACGAATTTCCCTAGAAATGAATGGAGAAAAACCAAAATCAACAAGAGATGGTTGAGGAAAAAGCCTGAAGAAGGGGATTTCATTGGACGAATCGGTATAAAATCATTGGTTTTCCTATGTTTTTAAAAAAGAAAATAGATGAAAAATGGGATTCTGATGTGATGATTGATGAAAGTAAAGATGTGGAGAGGGAAATTAATAAACATATAAGATGTGCAGTGCCGATTTATGAAGAAGATGTGGAAATCGAACATATAAGTGATGATGATTAAGATTTTTTCTTAGTTTTTTTAACAATAAAATACCTTCAAATTTCAATTATTAATTAACTATAATAGCAACAAATCGCAGATTTAATATAATAAAAACCCACTTTTATAAATATTTGGCAATTATGCTGGAGAACAGAAAATGCCAGTCAATGTCTTCAATAAGCTCCTTTCTTTCCTATCTTTAGGCTTGGCCTTTTCTTTATCCTGTTTCAGATCTCTTCTATCCCTTTCAAATTCCACCATTTTGCTTTTAAGTCTTTTGTTTTCTTCCTCCATTTCACATACTCTCTCCAAAACTCCAAATGCGTTTCGTTTCTCTACTAGATTCATGGTCTTATTCTTCAAGACCTCATATAATTCTTTGGCCACATTACATTCCTTCAGCTTTTCACTGTCGAATTCGATTTTTTCCTCGATTTCCTTCTAATTATTTAATTTAAAAATCTCTTCAAATAAGCTTTTATTAATTACTTCAACGAGAACTCCTTCTTTCATGAAGAAATCCTTGATTTCTTTTATACTCTTCCTATTTCTGAAGTCATTTTCCAACATTCCATTGATGAAATCCCTGAATTTCTCTCCATATCTCCTCTTCACTGTTTCCAACTTCTCCTTGAGGTTTTTTGATTCACCAATGCTTAAAGTCGCTAGATCCAGAATGGTCATTCCCAAAGCCCAAACATCCGCCTTGAAAACATCATATTTCTCTTCACAAAGCTCCTCTCCATCCACGAAGGCCTTCCTGAGTTCGGGCGCCATGTAATAAGGACTTCCTAATCAAAATAAAAATTTTAATGAATAATATTATTAAAAAAACCCTTTTGTACCTACGATAGTCTTGGCTGTGGGTCTGATTTCGTTGCTTTTAAACGAATCATTGAAATCCGTTAACACAACTCTTCCATCGCTGCCTCTCAAGGCATTTTCTGGCTTCAAATCCCGATGAGCAAAGCCTTTTTCATGTAAATAACTCACTGCCTCCAAGAAATCATTGACAATTCGTCTCATTTCAAACTTTGTATAATACTTCAGGTGTCCCTTCCGATCATAGACCTCTTGACATAAATTACATTCCAATAGTTCCAAAAGGATATATAACACATAGACCTCTTTCTTCAAGACCTTATTGAGCATATGTTTGGTTTCGAAACCTTGGATTTTGACTATGTTTTGATGACTTAATGAGGAAAGAACCATGAGTTCCTGAAGGTCGCTTAAATGATGATCGAAATCATCTCGGATGATTTTTTTTAAGGCGAAATGTTGTTGAGAATCCAAAGATTGGACCTTAAGCACTGGATGGTTGCCTCGACCGAGAATAGAAAGTGTGAGGTATTGAGAAGTATCGATTAGGGTCATCAGAACAGAAATATCTTGGAATTTAAATTATTTGGATATTTAAATTTCAGAACCAATGCTGGAAAGTCGAAATAAAATTATTGATAGTTTTATCTGTGGCATTTGATTGGCTGGTTTTGGAAATAAGGTAGCACTTTTTTAGGAATTTGAATTAGAGAGATTTAAAAGGAAAAAATATCTAAAAACTTCAGTAAATTATAAAATAGCAAAAAATAGCAAACATATTTGTGAGAAATATGTTGATGTTTAATGTTTTTTCTATTTTCTCAGTTCTTGGGGCGACTTTCACCTTGATTTTATGGCAATTTTCTATGAAAAACCGTAATTTCGGGTTGAAGTATTTTATAATAACGACAAGCTCGATTTTCGTTTATCAAATGGCTATGATTTTCAGGTTTTTTTTCGATTTAGAAAAAGACTATGTGTTTTGTGATTTCCAAGCATTTTTGTTGACTTTTTCTGAAATTTCCATTGTTTTGATGACTGGAGTGATGTCCTATTCTTTTTATGAGAGTATTGTAATGAAAAACGCGGCCTTTTTTCAAGAAGAACAGCTTTTTCAGATTCTTGGCTTCGGATATCCTTTGATTATAGCGTTAATGTATATATAAGTAAAAAAGTCTGTTTTTTTTAAGAGATTTTATATTGGATTTTCTAGACCCTTTATTTTTGAAGCCTATGGTTATAATGAGGAGAATGAGTTCTGTAAAATCGATAGTGATGCTATGGAAATCATGAATTATATAGTGAAAATGGGGATATTTCTATATAATTTAGTAGTTTTCACAAAGATCAGAAGGCACTTTAATGAAATGAAGGAAAATATTCATAATATGATAATTTTGTTCTATTTCCCAATGATAATATCGACGATTTTGGGGATTTCATTCATTGGGAGATTTATTATTGATTTGGAGGGTGTTTTTAATTATCTGAGGATTAGTCCAGGACTTATAAGTTTCTTGATGTTTAGGCTGATGAGGATGGAAAATTAAGAAAAAATAGCATTGATTAAAGAAAAAAAATGATAAACTTGGATAAAAATAAAGAAAAAATCATTAAGTAATTTATTTTCATAAAAAAAAACATTAGACACCCTTAGTTTTCTTCTTCCTAATGATCACAATTTCTCTAGCATTACAACTTCTCATTGAATTCCTCATCGTTTCTTCATGGCTACAAATGCCTTCGGAGTTTCTCAAAACGGGGTTTTCTTTTTTTAATGACCCTGCACTGAGTCTATCAGAGTGTTTATTCTCTATCGACTGATTTATTGGACTTGAATCGAAATGTTTCTGCATTCGGAAGTTCATTTTCTCAAAATAATCCAAATAGACCTTATCATCATATTTCAAATTCTCCAGATTTTGAAAATCCTCTTCCTTTTCTTTCTCCAATCGTTCGATTAAACTCGCAGTGGCTTTAGTTTTCTTTATGCTGATTTCCCCATTGGTTTTTTCTTCTTTCCTCAATTTTTTATTTGCCATTATTGATTCCAAAAGCTTCAGAGTTTCATTTTGTGGGATCATAGGGGCTTTTTTCTCTTTAGGAGTTTTCCCAAAAGAGCAATTGCTTTTGACTTTGACTTCAGGTTTTAAAGGACTATATCGACAACTCAAGGCTTTTTGCGAGATTTCTGAACAAGAAAGAGCTGAAAAATGGAATTTAATGTGATTTTATTAAAGATTTACTACCTAAGGAATCTTTTTCGAATTGAAAACTGGGAAATGTGATGAGGGGACCGGGATGATGAGGCTTTTTTTTTGAGATTTTGACACCCATTTTGTTTAAAAATGAGATTAATTATTTTACAACAGCATTTCAATTTTTGAGGTTTTTATTTGAAAATAATAAAATTCAATAAATTTTTGATTTTAGAGTTTTAACAAAACTTTATTATTAATAAATGGAAACTTTCTTATTAGAGTTTAATAACACATTAATTTTTAGCTATTTCCCTGAATTTTGAGGGTTTTTTTACAGTAGGTGAGTGGATCTCTTTTCCTTTGAGACTCTTCCTTTGACTGTTTTTCATTTTCTCAATGAAATTAATCCCTGAAGCCAGTTTTGAGCCCTCCGCAGTCGAAAATCTTCCTTGTAACATGGAATCTATTTTCCTAATGACTTTGTTTCGAAACTTCAAAGCTATATGAAGTTTTTCATTCGTTTTATCTTCAGTCTTATTAGAGTCCTCACCACCAAAACAAGGTGATTTACTTCTTTCCTTGTTTTTAGCGAATAAATCTAAATAAAACCCACTGTTTTCCTTTATATATCCCTGAAATTCAGTGTCAGATTTCCGATCCCTTTGTAATTTGCCTAGAAAATCTTCAGTAGCCTTCTTTTTCTTTATCTCGAAATCAGAGGCTTCAAAGGGGGTTTTTTTTATTTGATTTTTCAAACAAGTTGTTTCTAAAATTGATAAAGTGGGGGATTTTTCAGGCAAATTTGTGGGTTTTCCCAAACCAAGAAACTGGTAGCGATCGGAAATTGGCTTTAATCTGTTGGGATCTAATTCCGGCAAATAAAACATCGGATTATAATGAGAATACATGCGTTTCCTTGGGAAAACCAATTTTGAATTTGCTAATATGGAGTGAATAAGAGTACGATTTCTAGTAAATTACATGAGAAATCAGTAAAATCTGATGATCGGATCTGGGTTGATGGAACCCAACAAGATTTGGATTTTCTTGCTCCCATGTGTAGATGATTATTTGATTCTGAAAGAGAAAGCATTGATTTTATAGAGAAAATTTATTTTGAGCTAGTAGAGTTGCTGCCTGATATAGTTATTTGATTAATGAATAATAAAATTTAATGAATTTTATGAATTTAAAGTCTTTATTTATTTTTTTCTTCGATAATTTTATTTTATTTTTTTATTTTAATGTTAAAAATCATTCTTATTTTTTAGTTTAATTTAGTTTTTAAATAAAATAAATTATCCTCTAATAATTTAATCTATAAATAAATTCAAATTTCCTTTTTTTGCATTGTTATACATAACCTACTAACCTTGCTACAAATGTAATTCTCACAACAATCAACCATTTCAAATTCTGGATCTTTCAAAATGTCCTCATATGTATATCCCCTAAAAATATTAAAACCATTTTGATATTTGTTAATACTTTTCCTTCATCACAGGATATAAATAGACTAATTTCCCTTTCTTTTTCAATAGAACTCGAGCCAAATCAAATAAATGTCTGACCATATCATCACAAGTCTTATTGTTGCTAATTTCTTCTCCTTCTCTAAATTTTTCCTTATTTAAAAACATTTCTCAGATTTTTCTCAATAATAACCCATTTTTCTTTTCTTCTTCCACCTGGATATTTTTCACCTCGCTCGTTTTTATCGCCGCCCTCAATCCATATGGTGGATCACAAATTATTGCATCAAACAGCTCTTTCCCCCTGAAATGACTCACTCCCACATCCATTCTTATAATTTCCGGCAATTCGAATTTATATTGTTTGAAATTCGCATAAATGTCGATCCTCAAATCTTTCGCGTCTATCAAAAATGTTAAATTTCACCTTGATTTTTAAAAAAAAACCTTTATAAAATGGACTCTTCTTATTCAATCTCCCAACACCATACCCCTGTAACACCCTCTTATCAATTTCTGTCCCGAAGCAAAGAGCCCCGAAATGGGCACAAGGAATCAAAAGACCTCCTGTTCCGACAAAAGGATCATATATCCAATCGTTTTTATTAACGAAAGCCTGATTCGCCTTTAAAAATCTTCAAAATTTTTTTCTTTAAAAGTCTAATAAAAAAACCATCAAAAATGCAAGATCGTTATCAGCTGTTGTAGGACCCAGAAAAATCCGATTGGTCAATTCGTAAATCCCATGAAATTTGCGGCCTCCTCGTGGTCGTTTCACGATTTCTCGCCCGAAAAAAATCCGTTTTAATTGAGGCACCTCTCCTTCTTTACAATCATCACGATTTGTATAATTTTCTATCACCCAAAAACGGTTTTTATAGTGTTTGAGATTGACTTTGCCTTGAAAATCCAACTCTTCGAATTTCTTTATGATTTCTACCTTTTCAGGCTCGCTTTATGAACAAAAAATCATTGTTTTAAGAAACGCACGGATTTTTGCTTACGAAATGCTAATTTGATGGGTTTCCACGAAAAAAGCAAAAGGTTCGGGGTCTTTTACATAAGGGTCGATTTGTTTAGGGTCTATATTTTTCAAGACTTCGGGATATGTCATGCCATCTGAAAGACTTTCCAAGAAAGCGACGATCAAAATTGAACGATTGAGAATTTCTTTGAGAATTATAGGATCCGGTATAGAAATATAAACGTAGGGGAAATTTTTGAATGAATTCCGAGTGATTTTATAAGACTCTTCAGGAAATTGTTCAGGTGGGATTTCATATTTGAAGAATTCCTTGAGCGGGATTTGATAACCGGAAAAGAGGGATTTGAGCTCGGGAATGCAAAACTCAACATATTCGGGGATTTGAAGGAAGATGGTTAAGATTTTAAAGGATTTGGATATTTGTTGCATTTTTATTGTTTGTTTTTGTGTAATTTTCTTTTATATTTTTATAATAAAAATAATATGTTTGTTTTTTAAATAAAAAAAAATTGTATTATTTATGAAAGAAAGAAAATAGTTCTTTATTGAATTTAAAATAAAAAAAAAACAAAAAAAAAACAGAAATTAAAAAAAAAAATTTTTAAGTTTCATAATAAATCGAAATAATGGAAGACAATTTTAGAAATAAGAATATCAGCGAAATTCCTAATTTGGACTACAAAAATTATCTTTCTATTTCTACAAAAAATCCATTGAAATCCTCCACTTCCCCGAAAAGAACTTTGATTAATATCTCTCAAAATAATAGAAATCGATCACTTTTTAATGGAATTTTCACAGTCGCTGAATCTTTGAAAGAAAATTACATAGTCAAGACTCTACAACCGGATCTGGGGTCTTTGACGACCTTTATAAATTTAAAGGAAAAGCCAGATTTAGAGAATTATAGAAAATCGCTTAAATCAATGAAGTTTAAAAAAAAAAAGATCATTGAATTAAAAAAAGGAGATTTTCTTAGAAAGATGAAGAAAAACGAGGAAAATCCTGAGGAAATCTTTTTGAATAAAAAGAACCTGAACTCGAAAATATTAGACCCAATTGAGGTTTTTATAAAGATATTCAAGTTTTCTAAATTTTTTGTGAAATTATAGACTTTGAAGCAAGAACTTGATGAGAATAAAAGAGCCGCAGCTTCTAAAATATTGATAAATCAGCTTTTTTCAGAGATTTACGGAGAAGACATTAATAACATAGAGGAAAAAGACCGTAAAAAAAATGACGATTTTCATTTTTCAACGAAAAATTTTGAGGAGCACGGTAAAATTATTAATTGGAAAATGTTCCCAATGTTTCTAAAAAAATAACTGAGAAAGTGTTGAAAATCATTAAGAAATATCCCAAAATGCCTTTAGAGGAGAAGTTCGATGTTTTGAAGAGATATCTCGAAAAAACAGAAGTTCATAATAAAACCCAAGCAAAAAGTCCCAATGAGGATTCTAAAAACCCTTGTAAATATTTATTATTAATATATAGTTTTATTTACATTAATCATATTTAAGTGCCTCTTATCTTCACCAATGAGAAGTCTAAAGGCTCTCCGAGTAATAATGATCAAAGAAACCTAAGTCATGAGAAAAATGAGAAAAAAACAAAAATTATCAACATATTTCATTCCGAATCAACAAGTTCCCCTTCAAAAAAAATCACCAAAAGCTTAAGTTTTGCCTCAAAGGATACAGCTATTAAGCTAGCTGTTTCAAAATATCCTAATTTCGAGGATTTATGGACAAAATATAAACAAAATATTGATGATTTAAAGAAAGCCAAAGATGGATTTTTTTTGGGTCATTTGAAAAACCAAAATCTTTATCAGAGTATATTTGAAAAGTTGAAAGGGGTTCATTTCGGGATGGTCGAGAAAAAAATCGATAATTCATTGCTTATTAATGATAGTAAGAAGCTCGTGACTTGGAATATCGGTTACAACCCCTATATATTTATCGGATTAATTTCTGATGATGTCATTTATGAAAATTTACAGGTTCAATAATAAAGCTAATTTGAATGTTTTATTATATTTTATTCAGAGGGTTGATATAGTAAACGCAAAATTAGAAGAAACTTTGCTTCTTTTGACCTTGGAAATCATCAATTTAGGCTGTCCTAACCTAAATCATTTGGATATTTCATATAATCCGGCAGGAATGCATTTGATAAATTTGCTGAAGATTTGTGTGGAGACTCATGATCTCAAGGAATTGATTCTTGCAGGAATGGGAATTACAAGCAAAATGATATGCCTATTGAGTATCGGAATAGCAAATAACAACACTCTGGAAGAGTTGGATCTCCGTGAAAATTTTATAAGTCTAATATATTAATAGTAAGTTTTACCTTCTTAATTTAAAAATTTGAAAAAAGCTAACACTGGACTCAAAAGCATTGAAACTCTATTGAGATATGTGAAAAATCTCAAGAGATTGGATTTGAGTGGAAACCAGATAACTTCATTCAAGGAGCTTCGTAAAACAATAATGTTCAATAAGAACATAAAAGAAAAAAGCATAAAACTTTGAGATGGAATTTGCTTTATATTGTTTAAATTAAATTTATTTTTTTTTTTTTTTTTAAAAAAAAAATTTGTTGTTTAAAAAAAATTGGTTTTAATCAAAAGAAAAAGTAAAAAATTTTTAACAAAAAAATCCTAAAATAGGGAAAAAAATGAATTTGAATTAAAAAAACCTCCAAAAAAGCGCCCAAAAAAAAAAATTTAATTAAATTAAAAAACCTAAAAAAACTCGAAATCACGAAAACACAAAAAATGGGCATATAAAAGATTAAACAAAACATCGTCAAATTCTTAAATTTTTTTAAATTAATTTATTTCTTTACCCTCTAAGGCGAATTATATCTTCACAGACTCTGTGCAATGAACCCAACAAACCTAGACTTAAGTTTGTCCAATATGCGTTCGCAACAAGTTTTTGGCGAAAATCAGAATTCTTTATCGATTTTTGATGAGCCAAATGGTATAAATTACATGTCTAACCAAATATTGGATTTCCCACAAAGAGTTAAGATAGCCTCTGAGTTTATGGGCTTAGAAATCCAGGTTTTTTTTAAGAAAATTTGTTTTTGTATGAATGAATATATTAGGAAATCACCAAAAAACTCAAAGAACAAAAGACAAAATTTCGGGAATATCAAGACAAATTTAAGGAGGTAAAATTTAAATTTTCTCAAAAGAGGTCTAAATTCAAATAGTTCAAGGAATTTGGAAACGGCTTCAGACAAAACGGGGAATTAGAAGAAATGAAAGCTAATCATCTAGAAAAAATGACGAATCAGAAGGAGGAAAAATGGGCCCATTTGTAAAAGTTTTTAAAAGACATTAAAATATTTTTATTTGAAGCTTGAGTCTTGAAGTATTGGAAAATTCTTTAAAAATGATGAGAAAAACGATACCTCTATCAAAATCTTCACGAAATTTGTTAGAAGCTCGGCTTGCAAACATTGAAAAAAACAACAAGTTTTAATATTTTTGTGTTTTTTTAAACATTTTACTATTTTTATAAGAAACGCTGACAAAGATTCCAATAACAAACCAAAAAATGATGGTTTCCAAACGTTTGCTGAAGAAAACGAACGAAGACACAATAAAAACTCAAAGAAAATTGAAAAGACCCTTTTCAAGTTTCTAGATTTCATCAATAACACCAACTCATGTCCATTAGACCCAATAGAGGAGCATTTATTGAAAAAATCCAAGATAAATGAAGAGCTTTATACACAGAAAAACTCGAAAACCTACGGATATACCCATGCTGATTTCCGTAAGATCAACAAATATAAGGCAAATCCCAACAATCTACCTTTATTGGGCGATTATTTCGAAGAAGATAAGGTGAAATTTCAACTTTTGATGGCCGATCAAAGCCATTTCGAGACTCCAAAACATAAATCTCTGAAGAATTTCCTGAAGCCCACTAATAAACCCACGATCATCAGCCAGCATGATTCCGAATATCATATTTTAAGCATGGAATCGCATATCCCAATAAAGACGATTGACGGGAAACAGGAAGCCTTTTTAACTCTTGAGGAAATTCCTCAAAGCAATGAAGAAAAAGAACTTGCTAAGGTAAAAATTGTGTTTATTTAAATAAAAACGATATTTTTTTTGTAGGAAAAACTGAAGAAAATCCGTCCTGAAGAAGCTGAGAAGTTGGCTAAGCAAATAATTAAGAAAGCATGGCAAAATGTGGTCAGAAATGTAATACGGATATATCGATTTGTCCAAAAGGATCATATGGAAAGAGAACAGAATTCACGGAAATTCGCGTTGTTATGTTCGAAAGAAGTGCGGAAAAAATACATCAAAAGTCAAAGAATGCATAGAGAATATCAATTCCGAGCGAAACGCATGCAAAAGGAAATGTTGGTCTATTGGAGAAAACGAGAAAGAGAATTGAATGAGATTAAGAAAAGGAAAGAAAAGCTTGAAAGTGAATTAAAACGAAGAGAAGAAGAGGAAAGGGAATCTCTTCTCCAGAAGAAAAGGTTGGAGTTTCTCATGAAACAATCAGACATTTATGCACATTTCATGGCAAGGAAGCTCGGAATAGCGATCCATGATGAAAATCCGATAGAAAAAGTGAGTGAAAATGGGAAGGAAACTGAAAATAACAATGGAGAACCAAAGGAGAAAAATGAGCTTGAAATCGATGAAAAGGCGGCATTGGAAAATGTCCATATGATGATCAACGAGCAAAGGGAGATGTTGATGAATTTTGATAAAGAGACTCAGGAGGCTAGGATAAATGCTGGGGGTCCGGGAGGGGTTTTGATGCCTTTGGAACAATATAGTTTAGAAGAAGTGAAGAATGCCCAAAATCTGGATTTTAGCTATGTGCCACAAGACACTTTTAATGAAATTATTAGTGCTCCGCATACTTTCGTAGGGGAATTGAAGGAATATCAATTGAAAGGCTTACGTTGGTTAGATAATCTTTATGAACAAGGCATAAATGGCATTTTAGCTGATGAAATGGGTCTTGGGAAGACGATTCAAGCTATAGCTTTATTGGCACATATTAGTGTAAATAAACATAATTATGGCCCGTTTTTAATAGTGGCTCCTAGTTCCACTCTTTATAATTGGCAAATGGAAATAAAAAGATTTTGTCCCACTTTGAAAGTATTGCCTTATTGGGGGAATTTGAAGCAAAGAAAAACTATACGAAAATTTTTCTCATTGAAAAATCTCGGTACCCCATATAGCCCCTTTCAGGTCGTTATCACATCTTATCAATTGGTAGTTGCCGATGAAAAAACCTTCCAGAAGATGAAATGGCAATATGTGATTTTGGATGAAGCCCAAGCCATAAAGAACATCAATTCTCAAAGATGGAAGACGTTATTAAGTTTCAATAGTAGAAACAAGCTTCTATTGACAGGAACACCTATTCAAAACACAATGGCTGAACTTTGGGCCTTGTTGCATTTTATTATGCCGAAATTGTTTGATTCACATGAACAATTCCAAGAATGGTTCTCTAAAGATATCGAGGCTCATAGTCAAGATCAAAAAGCCGTGAATCAACATCAATTGTCTCGTTTACATGCGATTTTAAAGCCGTTTATGCTTAGAAGAGTGAAGAAAGATGTGGAACATGAAATCGGGCAAAAGAAAGAATTCCAAATCCTATGCGAAATGACCACTAGACAACAGGAACTTTATGATGTATTTCCTATAATAAATTAATTTTTTAATATTTTTTTCTTTCAGAACATCAAGAAAAGATTATCCATCAAGGATTTCTTCCAAATGTTCGAATCCAAAGCCAAAGTTGAAAGCCTCATGAACCTCGTGATGCAATTCCGTAAAGTCTGTAATCATCCTGAACTATTTGAACGAAGACCTTGCCGATCCCCCTTTTGTTTCCAACCTTTCTATTATTATACAGGCAACCTGCCAGTTTATTTCGGGCAAATGAAGGAAATTATTTCCAATTCCAAAAATCCTATTGAATTCCATTACCCGAAACTAATTTATGATGAACTTTCTTCATCTTTAGCTTCCAGGAAATGGTTCATTCAGAAGAATTTCCTCATATGGCAAGCGGAGAATATTCATAAGCAAAATTTGAAGAATTCGCAAGGGTTTGGCTTTTCAAGATTATTAAATTTATCACCTGGATTATTGCAAATGCTTTTCGATACTGATGAATTCTTTTTGGCTTTGTTTTTGCTTCATTTTCATATGAATTTGGCTCGAAAATATCGAATCTACAAATCCTACATGCCAACCAGAGATATGCTATGGATTAATGAGGAAATCCTGGCCATTCCAGATTATTATTTGAACAAACCGGCTATTTATGAGCATAAAACTTTGGAACAAATTAGAAATTTGTTACTTCCTTACAATGTTGTGAAGAGATGTGTCTATTTTCCTAAGGTCCTGGCTCCTCCTATTAGAATAGTCTGTTCATCCCAAAAATTTACTTCAGAAAAAACCAATGAAAATTCAAACAGATTAGGAAAAATGGCCTTTTTCGGTTTAGATTTCGCTTTTTTTAGGAAGCCCATTGAAAAAACAACCATTCTGCCCATTCAAAATCTCAGCTATTTACGTTATCCTTATGAAAGCGTCTTTCCATATCAGGAGCAACTTTTATTCCCATTTAACTTAAGAGAAAATTTATCAAAGATTGAAATACCTGATTTCAATAGTTTAGTTGCAGATAGCGCGAAATTGAATTATTTGGATAAAATGCTATACAAGTTGAGAAAGAACAATCATAGAGTGTTGATTTTCTGTCAAATGACAAAAATGCTCGACATTTTAGAAGATTATCTAATGAGGAAAAAATATCCCTTTTTCAGGTTGGATGGATCCTGTAACATCGCTGATCGAAGAGATATGGTTCATGAATTCCAAACCAATCACAAGATTTTCGCATTTCTTTTGAGTACAAGAGCTGGAGGATTGGGCGTGACTCTTACGGCAGCAGATACAGTGATTTTCTATGACAATGATTGGAATCCGACAATGGATGCCCAAGCCACGGATCGAGCCCATAGAATTGGACAGACAAAAGAAGTTTTTATTGAAAAATTTAGAGATTTATTTAGATTTTTGATAGGTCCATGTTTATAGATTGGTGACGAAAGGAACGATTGAGGAACGGATTTTGAAGCGAGCTCAACAGAAACAAACAGTTCAAGCTACCGTATATAGCGGTGGGGCATTTAAAGCGGACATTTTCAAACCTCAAGAAGTGATGGAATTGTTGTTTGATGAAAATGAGATCGATGTGAATGAAACCACAAAATTTATGAATCGAGGAGGGAAGAAATTCAAAGGAAAGAAAAAGGAAGTAAAGATAGCGACGACCAACATTATAGGAAAAAGTAAAGATTTCTTATTATAATGAAATTTGTAATTTTTTTGTTAAAAAAGACAATAAGAGAAATAAGAAAAATCAGAATGATGATTCGAGAAATGATGGCTTTGAGGAAGAGAAAGGAAATGATGAGAAAACTGAATTGGAAATCGAAATGGATTTCTCTCCTTTGATGATGAACAACGAAAACGAGGAAGGTTCTTCGGAAAATGGTGGAAACACTTGAAATGAATTTATTGATTTTAGCCATTAAATATTAAGCTAAAATCAGATTTTCAATAAAACTAAAATTCAAAGACAAAAAAAAGCTTTATTTAAACCAAAAATTTATGAAAAATATTTAAAATTTCGAACTATTTCATCGAATTCCAACCCCGAACTTGTTTCCAGCTTTTCTATCTTATATTCTTGAATAAGCCCATTTTTTACATAAGGATCCTATTATTATATAAATAAAAAAATAACATTCATTATTTATTATTGAATATTTTTTTTTCTCACTAATTTCACAAAGTCTTCAATCAAAGTTTTGTTATTACATGAGAACCAAATATAAG
>Ga0302186_10000690_pt1 | contig 29677 bp, 16 predicted proteins | sample II_Bog_E1_2_FD_198782 | JGI IMG/M metagenome (GOLD analysis project Ga0302186, IMG submission 198782) | Peat permafrost microbial communities from Stordalen Mire near Abisko, Sweden - II_Bog_E1_1 | ecosystem: Environmental > Terrestrial > Soil > Wetlands > Peat | place: Sweden: Abisko... | reverse complement strand
TTACCAAAATTACTGCCCTTCGCTCTATAAATAATTGTATCAAAATCTGCTTTAAATACACCTATATTTTTGTCCTTTTATTGTTGGATTTAATTTTTGATGAATATCAATTCATAGATATTTGATGCATTCCAGAGGGATTAGCTTATGATAATATCTTCTCCTTCGATCAATCCTGTAATCATAAGATTTTACTGATTCGAAATTATTTGCAATTTTTCTTTTCCTTTGGCATATTCAATAAAACTATAGTTTTCAGCGTAATAGTGCGTATTGGTCCACTCCGAAGATAGTCTATTTTTTAATTAAAGCATATGAGGTAGAACTGAATTGACAAAGATGAGGTGAGGAGAGTTGAAATGATAATTTTTCCAAAGACTAAGAGGATAGAGATTGTTTTGAGTGTGTGTAAATGCAAATAAAAAGAAGAGTAAGATTATTATGGTTGACATGTGTTTTAGGCGAATCATAATCAAATTATACAACATTAGTAGTGTTTAAAATCTATTAAGAGATAAATAAATTTGAAAGTATTTATTTTAATAGTCTTATGATCATGATCTTAGAGATTCAAAAGATTATCCATACCAAATATATTTAACTCATTGTTATTAATTAGTAAAATTATGAAATCAATCATTCCTAAAATTAAAGTCATTTGACAAATACGTTGAAACATCTTCAGGTAGGCCGCCATCTTTTGACAATTGTCTAAACTTTGCGTATTATTCAATTAAAAAATCGCTGACTTTTTATAGTGAAGATCTGCCATTATGAATATTAAACTTAAATAGGTCATTTGAAGATGGCTTATTCTCTTTCTTAGAGATTAATTTTTATTTTATTTTAAAGTCAGAATAGTCAGTTTATTTGTCGTCATTAATTTACTTCTCTGACAAGTCATTCTCATCGTCAACATCAATTAAAAATTAATTCAATCGATATAATTACTGCTGCAATATTTATCTATTATTGTTTATAAATTTTTTAGATAGAGGCGATGTAAGACTTATAGAAGAGGCTCTTTTCCAGTCATCTACCCAAGTTGCATTTTATTTAACTTGTGACTGAAACTACGCTTGTCTGATAATTTGGTTTTATTCCTCTTTCTTCTTATATAGTTAAGAATGGCTTTCACATTTTTTAAATGCAGTCATTTTTTATCTCAATTTATCTTTGAGAATTTCTTTGATTTGAATTTTGTTTTATATTGACGATTATTTTTATGACATATTTAGTTTTTATTATATTTGCAAATTTGGTTAGGAAATTTCTGGTAATAAACTTTTTTTTAACGGAGACATCTGTTTATGCTAAGGGTGGCCATCAGGGGAAGAAATGGATTTTGTATTTTATATGTTGTGTTTGAATTCGTGACATTATTTTGGAGGGGGCAAATCAATTTAAGCAGGGTATATTAATACTTCATCAAGAGAATATACATGTTTTTAACATTAGTTAATTAAATTTTATTAATTTTCTATTTTCGAAGGACATTATGCCTAATATTGCTTCATATTCTCACTCACCACATTGTTGTCTTTTAAAGTTATTTATTTACTTATTTTACACTCTTCTTCAATATCTTTTTAAACCTACTCCTGATTTTTTATTTTTTTATCAATATTGCGTTTTTTTCTTTTTTTGCAAATTTTGACGAGTGGTTCGATGCCATTTAATTATTTTTGTAAAGTCTTTTTCTTTTTTCTCTTCCCTGAAGTTTATTTCAACGATTATTAATTATTTTTTATTGGAAGCTATTTTTTTTATTTTGACTAACCATTTTTTCTTAAACTATTTTTTCGCTACTTCTTCGGGCCATTTGATTTTTTTTTAGTTTTCTTTTTTATTGCCATATCTAAGTCTTATATTTTTTCTTTTATTGGGATAGATTAATAATCATTTTTTTTCAAAGTTGAAATATTTTTTGAAGATAAGCTATTCATGGATGAGATGCTTGACAAAGAAGATGAAGATGAACTTATGGAGCTTGAGCTTGAAGAGCATGAGCTTTTATTTGGTTTTTTATATTTATCAGAAGAGAATGAACTTTTTGAGTCCGAATTAGAGCTTGTGGATGAACTGCTTGAAGAATTACTGCTGCTTGAACTTGAAGATGAATCCGAACTTAATGAGCTACTACTTTCACTTTTTGTGAGTGATGGACCTGACTTATTTCTATATTTCTTCCGCATAATCTTTCCATTCCCATTTTATTATATTTTTCTCTTTTTATTATTTTGTAAAAGAATTACTTTTTTTTCACCCTAATAATTGTTTGTATTTGGTTTTTCTTAAATAATTTTTTGAGATTACTGTTATTGATTTGAATTTATTTATTTTTTGCTATTAATTGACTGGAGTTCTTCTCCTTTCACAGCTATAACGAAGGGGCTGGATACATTTGTAAGATCTTGGGGGTGCAAATGTTTGAATTATTTTGAGAGATCAGCAATATGATGATTGTAGGGACAATTATTAACTCTTTCCTTGTGAAATTCACTTAGAATGTGCTTTAGATAGTTGCCATAGTTTACCTTGCATACAGAGCAGAGCGTATGGTTAGAGTTGGGTTTTGGGAAGCGAACCAGACAATTTTTTTAGTAAGTTAGACGTACAATACGAACATGTTCTATCTGCTCCTCTTTTTGTATTTTTTATGACAGTTTTTTGTCAACTCCAAGGATAAAGGCTGAAGTGTAGAAAATTCCGTCCTTATTAAATTCAGGAAAAGTATTTTCAGGAGGCAGATCTCCTCGGTGATATTTGGGGCAGAAATTCATAGAAATATCCATATTTTTTGAATTTTTTAAAGTCTGGTGAATTATAAATTAGTGTTCTGTGCATTCAGCCTCGCATCTCCTCTTCTTCTTTGTGGGTTCATTCAAAATATCTGCCTGTTGAGCAATAATCTGTTTGACCACTCGCATAGAATCTATAATAGTGGCCAAATTTTATGCAAATATAGTATGTTAGTTTTAATTGATTTATAATTATAAGATACTTATTTGAATTAATGTGAAAATGTTGAGCTGCCTATGCGTATTTCTATTTATTCCACTAACAATGGACAAACTTGCAAGAAGGGATCATTTATCTTTTGTGGATATATGCTGAATTTACATTTTTAACATTAGTCGATCAATATTTTATACATTATATTTTGCATGAATCGATTGATATATCTCCACACGTCATTCACTCTCATAAAGCTCGTAAAATGAATTGAGTGAAACTAATAGAAGGATAGATGTTGTATTTTTATTAACTGATCAGTAAATTTAGTTGTTATAATTTGAATGGGGAATAACCATATCTTCAGCTAAAATTAAAGCTAATGGAGAAGATAAGTCATTTTTCTTCATCAAGATCCAGCATTTTCATAATATCTTATTTGCCAGGATCGGTGGGGAAGAGTGTTGCTTGGACGCGAAATTGATCTATTTGAGAACTCAGGAAAAGATGTAATCATACGCAAATTACAACTAAGAAAAAATCAAAACAGTTCTCTCTACCCGATTGATGGATGTTATTTTGAGAAAATCAACTTCATATGCTCTATGCAGCAGCGTTGTATTCTAACCTGCTTAAAACCAAAATTTAACTTAAACCAGATTTGGAAAACTAGGGTGAATGAGTGCAGAGGATTCAGCTGGAATTAAATACACCTTGTGATTAATAATATCTCTCATGCTTTGAGAGCATTAACAAATTTAAAATAGCCCTTATATTCGTTAAATATAGATAATATTTTGGTGAATGACAATGTATATTTAATGGACCATCTCATGCAGAACTACAAACATACAGCTAAAGACATTTTTAACAATTATCCTTCACCATAGGACTTAGCCAATATCTAAAAACCGCACCTTAATTATGAGAAAGATAGATTTTCTTCCAATTTGTTCGCTCTTGGAGTTATTGGACTGCAACTATGTCATCCTCAATCTAATTTGAAATAAATATATTAAAATGGTCGCATGTACGAGTCAGCAGTCAAGATTGACCACAGTAAATTGGAACTATTCGTAAAACTAGTGAAAGAACCTCATCTTCAAGCCAAGTTGAGAATCCTTACTCATCCGATTGCTGAATAAAGAAAAACAATTTACAATCTTATAGAAAAAGAGAAAATTAATGTAAAAAATGTATCGTTTGATGAGAAAGCACCCAAAAATATAATAAACGTAGACTATAACATTTGTCAAGTAAAATAAAATGAATAGGCCTCACCTCTTTATTCAAAGATATCAGTATCAGATAAAAGATGCTGTCTTCATTCTCATACGGAAGACGCCAATCAAGCAATAACCCGATCAAATAGATAAACAAATCAAAAATCAAAGATTAATATTCAGTTTGTGAGCGGAAAAGATGAAAGTTCCAATCATAATCACAACATGACCTTTAATAAAATACCATTGACCATAAATAACAAGGAAAATTTACAGAATTGTAGCAATAGAAGTAAAATATCAATTTCTCAAAAATGTTCAGCTGAAAAATAATGCATATCATAATATACCCCTCAAAGATAAAGGAAAAAAACATAATTCTCAACTATAAAATAGGAAAATTAGTCTGATGACTGTCTGAGTTCAGAACACCCCAAATATTGTGAATAGCTGCGCACAAGCGGAAAGTTCTAGGGATTATACACGGACGGGAAAAAATAGGGATGGGGAAAATTTTACTTTAAAGAGGGTAGTTTCTATGAAGGAGAATGGAAAGCAGATTCTATGGATGGCTATGGAAAACTCTATTATCCAGGTGGAAAATTGGCCTATGAAGGGGGGTGGACTAACAATTAATTTAATGGTCACGGGACAGTATATAACTGCCTGCCAATAATTTTACAAGAAGAGTTTAACTACCTAAACTTTAATCAACTTATGGAAGAATGGATCACATATGAAGGAAATTTAGTTAGAGACAAAAAGTAAGGATTGGGTCGTCTAACTTTAACCAATGGATAATACTTCGAAGGCCAATTTGTAAATGACAAATTATTTGGCGAAGGTACATTTTTCACAAAAAAGGGTCAGCAAATAAAGGGTTTGTGGAGAAATTCATAACTTATCACCTTGCTATGAACATTGATTTAATTCATAATTAATTTGCAGAAAAATGACTATTAGTAATGTATTTGACAACAAAATTATGTTTAAATCGCCAATTCAAAAGGAAAGTTCTCTAACATTTGATTTAAGAATAAATCTGATAAACTCTATTAATGAGATAAATAGAAACAGGCGATTTGATATTTAAATTTGGTAATGGACGCTGCTATGATAAAAACTTTCCAAGTCAAGGTACGCTCTTTGGCTCGTATACTCAAAGAATACAAAATATACAAAACATAAGTTGAAGGCTACGATATGAACGTGGTCTCTCAGGATAAGAAAAAACAGGAATTTTATCAGGAGAGCAAGTCAGCTTTTGACCAAGTATAGAAAAAATTAATCGAGTTTTATCAAAATCTTAACTCTTACATCGTATCAATCATACTATTTAGATCTAAAATGAGACTATCATCTCATAGGAACAAACTGCCCAGGCCGACTATGAAATCGCTAAGCAGAGTATTAATGAAGTCAAAGCCTTGCTACCCGCAGCCTGCTGATCTTAATAATCAGTTTATTTTACAAATTTATTAAATTTATTTTCAGGATGCCTTAGGATGAAGTTAAATGTTATAATAGCAATGATTGGATATAATTTGAGATTAAAGTTGTTTTCATTAATGATTGCTTATTAATTCATTAAATTACCGATTTGAGGATTTAAAACTACAACTATGAAGGATATATAGGTTAATTCATTTGATCTGAACTTTTTGGTTAAATACTGGATATAATAATGAATTAAAACTTATTTCGAGTCGGCAATCTCCAACAGAAATCTCTCATTCGGGTATCAAATCAGCAAATGCAAGTGAAGACACAAGACAACGTTGAAGACGAAGAAATAGAATCACCAGTGTTGCAGAAGGTCATATTTGAAAATTAATAAGCCAACAAGGGGCGAAGAATGAGTATATAATTATTAACTTTTGCAAAAAAGTAGAATGCCTTGAAAATTCCTGGAAATGAATTCGAAGAATAAGTGAGTCACATCATGAGTTCATTTATTACTTCCCAATAATGCAGCGGAAAAAGATCGCAGGTGCTTTCTATAAATGAATTTAATGGATAGGAGTCCCAGCCATTCTTTCTTTCTAAAATTAACGATAATTTTAAAAATAAGATAAACAGATTGCTACTTCAAAGGATACAAAATTACATTAGTTAACTTAGAGACCTTATGGGCAACGTCACCAATTTAGTTAAACAACAATATCAGAATAGCATTATGGAGTTTCAAAAGGGAATAGAAATAGGGATACAGGAAATTATGGCAAGGAATAGAGCAAAAACACAATAAATATTACCTTGTTCTAAATGCAAATCCCAATAAATAAAAAATAAATCTTTAACTCAGGCTTTGTAATTAAATTAATCCAAAATTGAAAAACTACTTGCTGAAAACTAGCATCTCAATTAGAGTATCTTCGATTTATAGCAAAAAGTAGTAGGCATAGATTTGGAAGTATAGAGAAGGTTAAAATTGCAAGGAACCTTGCCTCCAGATATCATTGTAATCGATGCAAAGGCAACAAACACAAATAGCAATATTTATCTCGATAATATTAAACGTCTTAATGATTAAATTGCTGCCCTGAATGCCAAATGCTAACACTATCAATAGATATGCATCCAATAAGATTAGCTTAAGCGTAATCTTTAATCACTCAAATAAAATGAATCCAATTATCTTCGAAAGGAGGCAGAATTTATAGAAGTAATTAAACGAAATTAAGCTCAAATTGACAGCAATTACTCTCGATAGCATGAGCTTTCATTAGTAGAGGAAAATTGGACTAAAAAAATTACTGAATTGAAAAAAAAGGAGGCCTAACTCATCGAATGGGAAGCAGATCTCATTAAAAAGACCTATTAGAAAGAAATTAGAGATAAAAATAATTAGAATAGCCCAAATATGGATAATGAGGGCTATTATAGGCGTCAAAGCTGCGATTTGCTTTAAAAAAGTGAAGTTATGAGCTTGAGAAGTTTCGGAAAGATTGACGGTCAAAATGCAAATAGCAACGCAAATTTTAATAAAATTTAGGAACAAAAACCAAACATATCCCCCGTGTTTTAAACATTTAAAGAAGAAGTATCAAGTCCTAATGGAGCAAGAGGAGGTAAGTCGATGTATTATTATAATGATAGGAATGAATATAACCCTATCGAGCACAACAACTATTAGAAATACGATAAATAGGACAAAAGATAATATATTAGAAGGAAATCACCTCCCATCTACAACAATAATTCATACTATAGATCCAGAAGTCGGGAAAATATTATTACTAGCATTAATAACAAATATCAGACTGACCGACATCATCCAAAAGGTAATTTAAGTCCAACCAACAGAAATCAACACAATATTACACATTATCAGTAAAATGTATCTCATTAATATTTGAGACTCAGAAATTCGCCAAATCATTTAAGAGAAGTTAGTATTCATAGTAATACAAGCAAAAGTAAGAAAAAATTTAGTAATCTTAAGATAAATAACATACTGCATGCGTATGGGGCAATACCTAGTAGCCCACGTACAAATAGTCCATACTCTGGATTAGGCCATAAGTTGGAAAGACTCAGAACCGAGATGAAAAAATAGATGGATTATATAAAGTGATTCCACTTAAATAATTTTTATTATATTTTTGGAATGAGCATTAATTATAGTATAAAGTAGTAAAAATCTTTGTTTTTCGACTCAGTTGATTATCTTTAGATTCTTATCATATCAAATATTAAACTAAGCTATTTTTATATTTACTAAAATTATTTAAAAGAAGAGCTTCAGAAGAAAAAGTTAAGTTTTAATAAATTCTATTTTCATTAAGGAACATTACCTTGATAAAATAACTTATAAATATGTTGCCTTGACAATTTGGTGTCAATCAAAATCAAATGTTGTATCTATAGCCATGAGAGGAGAAGTTTATCCACTGAATATAATAAACTGAACTTGAAGTTTAAACTGACAAAAATACATATTAAGTCATCAATAATCAACAATTTATATTTATGGTTTTATTTTTTTTAATGATCTCCAAGTCAAAAATAATATAATTAATCCTTCAAAGATGTTGCTGTGCAAAGATAACTGGAGGCAGAATAGTGGCAGAAAACCTTCTATTTCTTTTGTTAATAATTAAAGGAAGATGTTAAGAGGCTAACGTAATTTAATTTTCGTCGCTTATTTTATTTTAAAATACAATGAGAGAGATTGTCCACGTTCAGGGCGGTCAATGTGGTAACCAAATCGGTGCCAAGTTTTGGGAGGTCATCTCTGATGAGCATGGAATTGACCCCACCGGTTCCTATCATGGTGATTCTGATCTACAGTTGGAGAGAATCAATGTTTACTACAATGAAGCCACTGGAGGGAGATATGTCCCTAGAGTTGTTCTCATGGATCTTTAACCTGGAACTATGGACTCTGTCAGAGCTGGACCTTTCGGTCAACTTTTTAGACCTGACAACTTCGTCTTCGGGCAAACAGGAACAGGAAACAACTGGGCAAAAGGACATTATACCTAGGGTGCATAATTGATTGATTCTGTATTGGATGTTGTTAGAAAATAGGCTTAAGGATGTGACTGTCTTCAAGTCTTCCAGATTACTCACTCTTTGGGAGGTGGAACAGGATCAGGAATGGGAACTCTCCTCATTTCTAAAGTTAGAGAGGAATATCCGGATAGAATTATGGAAACCTTCTCCGTAGTGCCCTCTTCTTCTTCGGTGTCATATAATATTGCTGAGCCTTACAATGCTACTCTCTCAATTCATTAGTTAATTGAAAATGCTGACTCGTGCATGGTCATTGACAATGAAGCTCTCTTGGATATCTGCTTCAGAACCCTCAAGCTGACCACTCCTACTTATGGAGATCTTAACCATTTGGTTTCAGATGCTATGTCTGGAGTTACTTGCTGCCTCCGATTCCCTGGTCAACTAAATTCAGATCTGAGAAAATTAGCAGCCAACCTCATTCCCTTCCCAAGACTTCATTTCCTCATGATTGGATTTGCTCCTTTGACATCAAGAGGATCTCAACAATACAGAGCTCTTACAGTTCCAGAACTTACCCAACAAATGTTTGACGCAAAGAATATGATGTGCGCTGCTGATCCCCGACATGGTCGCTACCTCACTGCTTGCGCATTGTTCCGAGGAAGAATGTCAACTAAAGAGGTAGACGAGCAAATGTTGAACGTGCAAAACAAGAACTCTTCTTACTTCGTGGAATGGATTCCTAATAATATCAAGTCTTTTATCTGCGATATTCCTCCCAAAGGATTGAAGATGGCTGTAACTTTAATTGGAAACTCAACTGCCATCCAAGAGATGTTCAAGCGGGTAGCAGAACAGTTCACTGCTTTGTTCAGAAGAAAAGCTTTCCTCCATTGGTATACTGGCGAGGGCATGGATGAGATGGAGTTCACTGAGGCCGAATCCAACATGAATGATCTTGTTTCAGAGTACCAGCAGTATCAAGATGCTACCGCTGAGTAGAAGGAAGAATTCGAAGAGTAGGAAGCCGCATGATCAAGATATTTTTTATAATCAACGAATTGTGAAAATATAGTCGTTATTGTAATGATAATTAAAAGCTATCAGAAAATCTATCAGAAAACAAAATATTATTATCGATGAATATTTAGATCAGTGATATTGCAGTCAAAATGTAGGAAAATACAAAAAATTCCTCGTATTATTATCCATCTGATCGTGAGGAAAGCTGTTGGGGGAAAGGATCATTCAAGCAACGCTTTCCTCGACTTGCTGAAAATGATAACTAATGCTTTTGCGCTAAACTATGCTCATTTTTCTGCTTTTTTCTTACCCATGAGAGAAAAAGTGTCCCTGAAAATTAAGAATAGCTTGAAAGGCAACTGCCAATAATATCTCCTATTTTCTCATCCTCTGAAAACTTAATCACTTATACCTGGATTGGCCATTCAACCGCTGTCTTATCAATTGGAACTCAAGCAAATATAATCATTGATCCTGTCTTTTCGCTAAGGTGTTCTCCTTTTCAATTTATTGGTCCCAAAAGATACAGACAGCCTCCTTGCAGTATTAAAAATTTGCCAACAATCCACGCCGTTTTTATCAGTCACGATCACTATGATCATTTGGATGAATAATCTCTAAACGATCTCTAGGATACCTTTCACCCTTTGTTTTTAGCTGGTCTAGATTCCGCAGACACACTACCCAAAGGATGTACCTTTGAATAATTAGATTGGACAAAAACCATTACGAAAGAAATTAACGGTCACCTTTTTTAGATTACATTCGTGCCTGTTTGTCACTGGTCCAAACGAAAGATTTGCTAAAAAAATACACGGTTATGGGGTGGTTTTATTATAAAAACTCCGAAAGGACAGAAAATTTTCTATTCAGGAGATACTGCTTATTGCGAAATATTTGAAGAAATTGGACAACGATTTGGACCTTTTGATCTTTCTATTTTACCAATCGGAGCTTATTAGCCTAGACATTTGCTTTCCTTTGCTCATATAAACCCTGAATAAGCCGTAATCATTCACAAGTAGCTAAGAAGCAAAAAATCAGTGGGTGTGCATTGGGGGACTTTTCCTCTAGGTTTTGAGCATTATTATCAACCAAAGTTAGACTTAGAATAGGCAGTAGCTAAGCATAAGCTAAATCCAAAATAGTTTATCACGCTGGGACATGGAGATTAATTCAGCATTGATTATTTGTGATTTATCTTTATCTATTTTAATGAATATCAATTTTGATTATATACTTATATAGACTTTAATGGTTAACAAATGTCATCAAATATCATAAACCGTTTTCCTGAGGAATAAGATGTAGGCTACAGTCATCAGATAAATTGTTAGCGAACAATACCAAAATATTTGCTAGCAAAATTAGATCATTAGATTTTTAGTTAAAAGACCATAGTTCATAATATTGGATTGAATGACATTTGGCTCAATAATTTTAGAAATAGATGAAATAACTCCATTTAAAAAGAATCGTTAAGTCACCAAGTTAGGTGTGGTCCTATTCGCAGGACATCGATAGAGACTCTCAAGGATAGCGAGATGATCTGTGTTAAGAGGGCATTCGATTTCAATGTTGAGACCTCTATCGGCAATACTCCCAGATATAATAGTTTGATCCAATACCAAATATTTCCAATGAATAATAAGAAGGAATAGCAGCAATGGTACAATTAATCGAATTATGAATTGAAAGAAGTGATACCAAATATAGTAAATATAAGGGACTATTTGCTTACGAAGTTGAGCCCTCTTCTCCATATCTTCGGTTTTAAAAAACTAGAGAACATATTTATAGGCAAAAGATCCGTTAAATTAAATGGCTGGGCTCATGGTCATAGCAATGATTAAAGCACAAAACCACATGCATACTCCACGCAAAATATCAATTATTGATTCCTTTAAGTAATTTTGAATATAACGATGTGATAAAACTATTAATAATAGCATGAGACCGAGGTATATATTCAGATATCTAATGATTGCTTTAGATTATTACTTCAACCTTTTTTATTGATCTTTTATATCCTTTTATTATGTGTTAACTCTACGAGCCATTTCCCTTGATTCATCTCCTTCTTCTTCATAGTTTGTTTCTTTTAGGGTTTTTGCGAACCAGTTTCCGAATTTGATGATTGATGGAATGATTGCTATAGTAATGACAAAATTAAAAAGGAAAACTAAGCCTAATATAGATTTATGAGTAACAAAGTTAATTTATTGATTAAACACAATTGACAAATGCTTGTTATAATCAGAAGCTACTGTTCTTATTGTTCGATCATAAACTCCATCTGTATTATCCAAGGTAGTCATAATCATATAGAAAAATGTGTTTATTCCAAGTGCTATCAGAAAGCAGGTTTTCTTGTTATAGTTTGTTAATAAAAATGTATCGACGCCCATTTTAAGAGTATAAATCAATATAAGCACCAAAACATAGAAAGATAGTAGAGATTGACCAGTATAGATGAAGTTGACGCCTATCTTTAATATCATAAATAAGACTAATCCCGCTGTAGTCATTATTACTCTTGAAAATTCAATATTGAAAGGGTAGTCTTTGACATTTTAGAATTCAATTTTGATTACATTGACCTCATTTTAAGTTTTAGCTATTTTCTTTTTCGGCTTAGTTTAAGTAGAGTCTTAAGGAGGTAAGAAAAGCATTGCCCCTTTCGGAAAAAATAGAAAATTTGGATGCTTGCTTTTGTAGTAATGCAGTCCTCCCAGAATGGAGATGAGCATGACAAAATCCACAATCATTTTGGTATTATAAATTTATAAATGGATATAAATAATAATACAAAATAAATAAGCTAATTGATGACAATTTCATAGATGACAATATAGATTAACTTTCGTATTTAAATTAAAACTTCCTATTAATTTTATTATCTTTCTATCAATAATAATATTAAATCGCAGGGCGTCAATGATAATTAACCCAAAAGCAGAATAAAATTAACGATAACGCAAAATACAAAAATCACGCATGTATAAGCAGATGTTAGATAACCAAATTCTTGGCAATGAGAGATATAAAAAGTAGCACGCACAAAAAACATGGGACAATAATGATAGCTTTCTTTCAGCATAAACTCACTTCATGCCGGTTATAGAGCGCAAAAAGACTTAAAATTTAGAATCATCATTTGTTTATCAAGCGGGCATGCATAAATTACCTTCAAAGAAAGTGAACTTGCCGGCATTAACAGATAAAAACACCCTTTATCGAGGGTCAAGCAGATTTATTAAAGTTGATGAGCCTTCATCAGTTCATAAAAATAAGAAAAGGCATGTCCAAACTGAACTTATTGAAGAGGAATAATCAGATGATGATCAGTACAACTCTACTTGTGAAAAAATTATACAAGAATTGCAAAGCATTATACGAGACCCAATAAAACAAAAATATAGAAAAAGGTATAATTAATTTTCTGAAAATTCGCATTATAAACGAAATCCAAATAAAAATAAGTCAATTGATTTGTATGAAACCGAATAAAAAAAAGAAAACAAATAAGAAGATGAAAAAGCTCATTGTATAAATCCATAAAATAAGCCAAATAATCTTTATGGGAAGCATAAGACTGAAAAGAGATCCATTAGCGAGAATGTTAATGAGTTTGAAGAAGATTATGATATACAAAATTAAGGATCAGTAAAGTAAGTACCACCTCAAGTGAAAAATGTGGAAAAACATAAAGTATAATTGAAGCAAGGCCCTATAGATAATGCGGCAAAATAAAAATATATAAAATCTGAAAATAATAAATTGGCCAATAATAATAAAATTGATAAACAACAATTTAAAGAAACAATATCATTCTAAAAAGAACCTGTCGGCTATCAATCATTATCAACAAAATAACAATAATACAATTTTAAAGGAGCTCTAAATTCTTAAAGACAACGATAAAAATTTCTATAGGTCTTACGTAAAGTCAAAACACGCGGAGAAAGTCTATTTCTTAAAGTATCCAAATTGCCGACAACGAAAAATTTTGAGCAAAGTGATTGATCAATATGTTTTTTACATCTTTCTCTAATGAGTGATATTTTTACTTTTTAAAATAATAAATCAAAGGTATAATTGTAATTGTTTCCTCAATTATAAAAGTTTAATTGTAAAACAATACTTTCATCCAGACTTTGGATAAAAAAATCGAGTGATGATGATCTTCCTAATTTATATATAATTAAATTATCTGTAATAACTAATAAAATGTAGGTAACCCTCAAAAGGAAATCATAAAAAGTAGCCTTCTCCAAAGATCAATCATAAAATCGACCAATTAGAAAACTCTCGCTTTCGTCCTCAAAAATGGGCAATAATCTAAGCCTTAGCTTTTATAACGAGGTTACGCTCAAAAAGAACAAGCAAATGATCATCGATGACTGCTCATTTGAAGATCTGTAAAAGTTTAGCATCAGCCAATATTTTGTAGCAAACAACAATACTCTTACAGGAACTTGTCAAAATAAAAAGATTATTTTGGAAGAAAAGACGGTTCGCAATTGTAAAAAAGAATTCGATTTTTTGGTCATAAATTCTAGTAAAAAACAGTCATACGAGAGAGAAGAAAAAGAGAAGGTAAAAAATTCAAAAACCAAGATTACAAGAGTAAATTGCAAATAGAAAGGGAGTAGTATTGATAAATTTCGAAACTAACTTCTAGCTGAAGCCTTAAAAAATCAATCTAAAACTCCCAAAGCATTGTGTAATCGGAGGGAACTGCATATCCTCAAGAAGAAATGATATTTTCCCTTTTTTTCATTTCCTATCAATATGATATTTCACAGTCGTCAAACTGAACAATATCTGAGGATTGCTGATTTGATGAACTATAAGATAATGCAAACACTGAAATTAACAAATTGTAATTTATGTAATAAATTAAATTTAGCTATTATAAGAGAATTCATTTTCATAATACAGTCCTATATTTTTTTTAACAATAAACTATTTGTGATATTTAAAGTGTAGTTTTTTGAATTTACTATGATTGGCTCATAGGATCAATTACTCAAATTAGGCAAAATTTTAATCAATGACGACATCTCAAAATTAGGGTATTCCACTCCCACTGATCCTTTTACGATAATTCTCAACTACAGAAGCTCATTTGCAGTGAGATAGATATCCAGTGGGGAAGGTACAAATTTGTAAAAACCAACTATTAACTCATAGATTCAAGAATCTTCAGAGAGACATTCATATTAATCAAAGAATCAAAAACGATCAGTTTCAAAAAATAAAATCATTCACAAATTTAGGAAATATACATCCAAAAGATAGATTCGGCAAAGATTCAGAAATTTAAGCCCATTAGAATTTAAGATTTAACTGTGGAGATAACTTTGGATTCCTAATATGGAGCTATCATAGTTAAAAAGATAAAAACAATAGAAAATGAACTGTTTGCAAGAAGAGAATGAAGTGAAATCTAGAGAATTTGAAATAAAAACAGATAACATTTCTGAGAACTGCAAATAGTTGGCATAGCAATTTTAAATATATTAAAGTCCAGAGGTTATTGATTATAAGAACTATAGCTATAATGAAAATTAGAATAGTTTCGGATTTTGGAACTTACACGAAGTATTTCCTGATTACAGTTGATAACATCGTATCATCTATTTCATTATTTTCATTACTATAATATATATCACAATGATTCATTGCTTCTTCTTGATCAGCAGGCATGGACGATCACGCCTCACCAAATGGTACTCCAGCAACCTTTCGCAAACATAAAAGCAGCGCGTCCTAAAAGAGGTACATACTCTAAAGATTCAGGTCAATCAGCTGGTGATTACGCGTAATCCCAAAATGTGCAATTTTCTGGACTACAAATAATTCAAAATAGTGTATAAGCGATTCGCCAGTCTCTACTTCATTACGATTGTGGACAAGGATGAGAATGAGCTTATTGTGTTGGAAATGATGCAATCATTTGTTGAAGTTCTTGATAAATATTTCGGAAATGTGTGCGAACTCGATCTGATCTTCAATTTTCACAAGGTACTTTCATAAACATTTAGACTTATTTTATTCTTGATGAAATTATAGTTTCTGGCTACATCAGCGAATCCAATAAGCACATGATCAACAAGGAACTTTAAATTCAAAGAGATATCTTTGACGAAAAATAAGAAAAGAACCCAAAAAATAAGAAGTGATTATCATATTCACCTTTTTATTTCAGCATGCGTCCGTATCCATCATTAATTTATGAATATCAATGACAGTATCATATCTCTTTGTTTATTATTTCTGCTAAATATTAATCTATCGATTCGTTGTCATTATTTTGTTGAAAAATAAACTCTTATCATGATCTTTTAACCTTTATTATTATTACTTCTTTATAAAAGTAGTAACTAGTTCTAAAAAAAAAAATGATCACCTTATAACACTTAAACACTTATACTCATAAAAAAAAACTAATGATAGATATAAAACTCTTAGCAACGCAACTGATTTTATTTAAATATTTATCTAAAAATGTATTAATTGGGCAATATATGATTTTTTAAAATTTCAGAATATTTGTTAGTAAAGTATTTCAGAGATTGAGAGACTTTCTTCTATAGAGAGCGTATAAAAGAGTATTTGGCTTCAATTATTCTTTTACTTGTTGCTGCAGGCTCAATCTCTTTGATAATTTAGGCTCTATTTGATTGGATATGTTCATTAAATTCTGTGTATCTCGAATAGATATCTTTGATTTCCGATAAATTAAAGAATCATCATATTCCTATTTTAGTATATTTTATCCTACACATTTTCCTTCATCCATTTTCGCCTTCTTTTTATATATTTATTTGCGATCAAACTTATTCTTTGATTTATATCTCAAAGTCTGAGTGCTACACTCGGTTACGCTATCCTTTATATCTTTATTTCCGAGCTTAAATTATTTAATTATCTAGGATTTAATTTCACAAAGGCTTTAGTTGAGCTTTTGTTATTGATTATTTAAAAGAGCACTTTTAAAAGTATTAAATTCTTCCATGATCTGCTGTTTAACAGTACTTTTAAGAGATTGAATATTAAAGTCACTTAATTAAGACTCAATAATTATAGGCGCTCCTTAACTTATTCTAATTGGAGTTATAAATGAGGTGGTTTCTTTTTGTCTCTATATACTGCTATTTGGATGTATTGAATGAGTAGTCATTTTTTAATCATTCATAGTTTCTTTCTAAACATTCATAGTTTCTTTCTAAACTTATCTTTCATATAGTTTACTATCCTTTTAATCTTTATCAAAAAAGGATTTTTTTTTCAATGAGTTTGATAAATTGATGTTTATTTGTTTATTGATTTTAGATAGATCAGACATATTTTTAGTCTTTTAAGGCGATTATTGTATTGATATTGTTTTTGTTAAGGATAACATCTTCTTTTTTTGATCCACTTATTTTCCAGTCTTTTTTTAATTTGTCACAAAAATTTATCTATCTTGCTCCAAGCCATTTTATAACTCTTTTGATACATATTTTTTTACTTCACAATTTTATTCCATATTATTATTTTAGGAGCCTTTCCGTATTTATTTTTTATTACTCATTTATTATTTTTGCACTTTTTAAACAATTTTCAGTTGATTTATATTCTTCTCGTAAACAGTTTTTATGGATTGATTTCCTTTAATTTTTTGAGGCTTAATTCTTTTTTGTAGATTTTGATGTGCTTGAATGAGATCGACGCGATTTGTGAATTCATTTGTGGGTTCTATTATTTATTTGTTTATAGGATTAGCATGAATAGCAGTCTTTTATTATATAATTGAGGCTACCTTATTAAGAATAATTTTCTCCGAAATTTTGTCAATTGGATTTTGGTGTATTTTATTAATAATGAATTTTCGTTATTATTAAGAGGAAGATCCTTGATTTGCACTTTATGCTGATTACTCTCTTTTTATATTTCTATCTTTATTTTCATTATTCTTACTTTTATCGTTTTTATTGAATTTTGCTTTTTTTGAAATTTACTTAAAGTTTGTAAAATTATTAGTATTTTTAATACTTTGGTGGTTACTCATTTACTAGACTTTATGGGGTATCATCTGCTGGGAAAATATTTTGTTTTTTTACATTTATTTTATTGGATTATTTTACGAAGAGTGGTCACTTTTTCGGGAAGTAATTCCATTCCTTAAATTATCAACAATGCCAATCTCTTTGGACGTTTAACTGGTTTCTGCAGGGGAATACCGACCTCCAGCCTCATCACTTTCTTCTCCTTCGCTAATGCTGCTGAAACTTTCATTAAAAGTATTCGTTAAAGGCACAGTTATGAGAGGAGATTTTAATATTTTTTAATGAGATTATTTTTGATAAAAAGATGCATTCTTTGAAGTATTAGCAGGAGTTCCTTCTTCAGAAACTTCTTTTATCGTCCCTAAATATGTGCTTCTATTTTAATCGGTCTTTTTTTAAAGCTTTGATTCATTATTTGAGTTAATATTTTAATCTTAATTTTAATCATACAATTTTTTCCTTTATAATCTTTTTTTCGAGATTTTTACAGATTTTTTACAGTTTTTTTATTACATTTTATTTTTGTTATTTATTTAGTGATTTAGTGATTTTTGATCTTCCTCTATCAGACTAATTTGAATCTTTTATGATGAGTAATTATGTGCCTTTTTTGGAGTGATAACATTCTATCTTTGGGTGATGCTCTTTGAGCTATTTTTAGAATTAATGCTATTAGTTTATATAGAATTGTTGACTTTGACTGCCATTTTCTAAATAAGAAATAAACAATTAGATTTGAAAGTTTCTGTTTTTCGAGGAGTAAAGAACTTAAATTATTCAGGCCATTTTGGAAACTAATGTTTTTTTGATAGTTTAAGTCTGAGTTTATCATAGGATGATCCTGGAAAGTATATTGCTCCCCAAACATAAAGACATTCGTGAATCATTCTAAAATATGTGGTAGAAAATTTTATTAGGTTCATTATATATTCGTCTGATGTATTCTTGTTGATATTCTGAAGAAAATAGCTTGTTCCTCTTTGAATAGCCCGTATATTTGGTCGATATTATATAACTTCTGCAAAAACGTTAAGCATTGATTTTTAAATTCCTTCAACGATCGCCCAACAGCCTGTCTCTAATCCTTCCTTCAAAAATTGAAGTGCGCATACTTTTGCAGCAGGAACATCACAATGAAATAATCCCACTACTTTTCTAATTGCCACTTTTATTCTAGAATGTTCTGAGTGCTTACGGATTAGTTACAGCATCTATTTACCATTTTATATCTTTCGAAAGTCACTAATATCCAGAAAATTTTAAAGGTAAGCCATTAGAACTTCTTCGGATAGGTCTTAAGGACGTTAATGTAGCTTTATATTCATTTTAAATGTACTGTTTTATTTAAGATAGTGAACTAATATAAAGAATAAAAAAATAGCTAAGTTTGAATCGTCAAAAATATTGTTTAATCGGCATTAATCTTAAGACCGATATCTGTAAAAAATATCATTTTTAGAGGTTATCACTCACAACTCAAGATAGGCACCTCTTAATCTGAAATCAATATGAAAGATGAAAATATTAGTGTTTTTAGTGTTCAAACAATAAATGTAATGGTTTTGAGCAATCATCAAACGGATTATTTGCGCTTGGTCCATCCTAGTAGAAAATAGTAAAGCAGATTCACCAGTACCAATGAACTTTCATAATCTTACACTGAGGGGTTAAACTCACTGATGTCAACAAGCTTTACGTTGTCTGTGCTCCCCATTAGGAAAAATATTTAAATTATTTCCTAAATAGTCAATCCAGCTGCCAAAACATCGCGACAGCCGCGAAATCGCTCAATAGCTTCAACAGTTAAACTTACCTGTATAGCTTATGAGTCATGCAATTTAGTCAAAAGTTATTTTAACTCAGTGCCCGCTTGTGTATTGGTTCCTTCATTATTAATTTTCCTCTATCGAATTTGCTCCAATGAGATGTAATTAAAGCTATGATTGTAATGCTGCGGAAAGTAACGTTTGCTAGCTCCAAATAGAGTAGTTTGATAAGGATAGCTTTGTGCCAGAAGAGTAAGTACGTTTTATGATGTAAGCTTGTCCGAATCAAAAGGACGCTTTAAGTTTGGTTTGCCAGAAATTAGAATGTGGTTTGGCTTTGCATATTTTTTATTGAAGGCAATTGTACTGCCAAGCAAAGATTCTTTAGACCCTCCCAAAACAAATGGAACTTTATTATTTTTCAAGATATCGAAGATTTAATTGCTAATCTTGGTAATACATCTCTAAGGAGTTTGACTGTTTATTTCTTCCTTGAAGTCAATATTTCCGTAATCAGTAACTCTAACCTTTTAAATGCTGATAGAGTATTCTGCGTTAACAATAGTACCCACTTTGGCAAAAAATCTCCTTAGACAGCAGGGTCCATTATCTTCACCACCCTTATTGATGCACCTTTTCCTAACGTAATCAAATGGCGCCCCAATGATCACAACGTCTCCTTCTGTGCCATCTTTTAATATAGAAGCCAATTTGAGATCGTCAATGTTCATAAGATATCAATTAAATAATTATGCTATTGACTCATGATCATGATATAACAAAATCGGATTCAGTATTTAGATTTATTATTTTGTAACAAGAATAACAGAATTAGAACAAACCAAGTTATTTCAATCTATTGAATTGAATTTATTAAATAAAGAAGACATTATAAAAATAGAATATCATGCAGAATTAGGGTTGATGGGCTGGGCCATGAAATTATAAATTTGACGAGCTCTAGTCAGATGGTCCTTGGTAGTTGACTTGTCAAGTTTGGAACTGGTGAGGAGAGTAGAAACAATCATTGTCTTCAGAAAGTAGTTGATCAAAATTCGTATAACTTTAGGAATTTAGTAAAATTTAAGTGTTATTTCCGATTTATACTTACGATAAATGATGTAAATTGGATGGTCTCTCTCTAACTAAACAAGATCCTGAAGAATTCCACGCCCCATATATTTAGAATATTATCTCTTTCCTTCCTTCATAATAGTAAAATAAGCATTTGCTTTTTATTCACTTCCTAATACTTTCACGACCTGCTTATAGCTTTTACCCTTTGTAGAAATGTATGAAATGACTTGATTCACCACATTTGATTCTACATTCTTTTTGGGGTATTTAAAGCGTGAGGGTTGTGGAGTGGTTGATGGCTGTTTCTGTTTCCTTGTTCTTCTTTAAGGCTGGAAAGACTCTGTGATATTTTCTTTTCCCTGAATGGTTTAGGTGTTGCAAGCGTATTGATAACAACCATTAATACAATAGTAATTAGTGTTTGGAAAACAGACTAAGGGGATATTAAAAGGAAGAGGTGGGAAAAATGATCCTGCAAGAAAGAAAGTGTTATCCATTAATTATTATGAAGGTATAAATTAAGAATCGATATTAATAGAATCTACCTTGTAGTATTTTGATCGTTGAACTACAAATATTAGGTGTTCGAATTGGAGTTCAACTATGCCATACCGAATGAAAATAAAGTCAAATGAACTGTTGCGACTCTAAATTCATCAAATAAGTTCAATTTGCTAGTCCTGTTTCAAAAGCGTAAGTTGGGCATTTATAAAATTATTAATTCATCTCAGCAATATCTTGCAAAGATAAAAATATTGATAATTAACTGTATCATGGTTTTTCTTCAATATTGAAGTATTTCTAATCTTTCTATGTGTGCTATAGACTGATTTTAATTTTTCCTTAGAAGAGTCCTATTGATAATTTAAAATAGTCCATGTAAAACAAAAAAATAGAGAATTGATAAAACAATGAAAATGACATTAATTATTATCAATATCGACTTTTATTATTGCATGCATCATTTTTAATTTTGTAAATAAGATTTTTAAAAAAAACTTGGGATTGAGGATAGAGTTAACGAAACAGAAATATTATTTGTAAGAAGATGAATAAAATGGCAAAAAGTTGTTTAATGATACATCACCATCTTTTCAAATAAACTTAAAATAAAAGCAAAAAAACCCACCTTTCATATAAATTTAAATGATACAACAAAAGAAAATCATCGTAAAAATAATTGAATAAAATAAATAGCATTGAATTTTAAATAAATCCTCCTCATCAAAGTTATTTTTGAATTCATTATAAAAATTAATTGCAACTGATTTAATAAATCTATCATTAATATGAAAGACGCCAAAAATACAGTTACTAATAAACAATTAATACTGCACTTTGATGTCGATGTTCTGAGATTACGCAAGACCAATAGCAAGGACTTGCTTGTAAACCTCTTTTTAGTTAGGTCCACTAATTATGTTCTGATTGGGCATGGGGCAAATTGGAAAAGAATAATAAAGATCACCCAGATTAAGTCACTGGCTGGAAAATAGAATACAATAATTTAAGCAAACAGCAGCCAAACGATCAAGTAATATCCTACAAATCTTATATACAAGATTATCTTAAGCCATCAAAAGATTAGTACTAAGATAAAATATTAAATCTTACCAAGGTAGTAGATTCTGAAACGAAAATATAGATTGAGAAGTATATTAAAAATATCGTAAATTTGTTAGAATTTAGACTTTGCCCAAGACATTATCTTAAGCAATTAAGGAGGAAGTTAATCAATAAAATCAGCTTTTAGCCCAATACAATACAACTGGGAAGTATCAAATCTTACCAGCTTTTTATAAATTATTACTGAGTTTGAAAAAAAACAAAAAACAATTTGCCATTATCATCAAAAATAATAACATCAAAGACAATCACAATTAAATCATATTTTAACTGAACTTATTCTTTAGTGGAGATCATCCTCTATTCAATGGCAGAAATGGAACCCCTTTGATTAAATGGGACGGCTCCAAGGGCACTAAAAATTTTGTGCCTGAATAAACTCATCAAACTGTTGTATATATGCTCGGATAAAAAGAGCTCTATAGCACTTATGGAACTTTGAATATAACTGAAGAAAAAGATCCTGAGATGTTTAAGCAGAGTAATATCGACTTTACTTAGAATTTAAAAATTTCAAGAATGTGAAATTATGTGAAGGAGAGGAAGAGATATATTAAGTATCTCATAAAATGCTAGCTGATTCAGCCTTTATCTATGAGATTAATCCCTACCACGCTCTCGTTTTAGATCAAGCAAACTATTTTACTCATTAAATTTATTTTACAGCCTCAGACTAATCACATATTTATAACTGTTCTGGTTGTGAAATTGATGATAAAATAAATTATATTGTGAAGGTGGATCTATTTGATTACCTAAAGGATATTGACTATTTCATCAAGAAAGTTACTTTACTATAGGAATCAAGATGGAAGAAAATGGCTCAAATTGAAAAAGAAAGCAAGCCGGAACTGGAAAAGGTACAAGGACACAACAGTGAATCCTTTTAATAGGGCAAATAAAGCAATTTTTAATATATAAAAAAGAATCTGTTACCCCTTTTGGAAGGTGCCTTTCGCCAAGTGGATCTGCTAAGACCATAGGATCCTATCGCATTTATTGCTTTATATTGTTTGAAAAACCAGGAAATGTTTAAGTGATAAAGTTTGCTAAGTATATCATATTAAGGTTCCCTAATAAAATTTATTGATAAACACTATAATTCTCTTATAAAACTATCATTTTTGTTAAACTAAATATTGATGTTATTTAAACCAAAATGTATATTTGTGCATGAAAATAATCAACTGTTGTAATATCCTCTTTGTATTGAAAAGAAGAAATAATATATTTTGCTGTCAGATGCCAACTTATATTTTTTTTGCGTAAATCCATCTGATAACACAAATATAGTGAGGCTACTACAATCCATTAACATTTTGAGTCTTTTTATTCATGACACAGGAATTAAAAGTTAGTTTATCAACTTTAATCTTAAGATTAATTCACGCTTTTATAATAGATTGATAAGTTACATAAATATATCCAACATGAAAGGAACAGATAATGTCACTGGGGCACTAAGCGCTCGCCCAATGATAGAAGATGACGATGGAAACTATGTGTATTAGATGGAAAACAACCCATATGATGAATAAAAGATCAACAGAATGTATCAATTTCCAGCCAATAGAAAGGAGGCTCTAATTCATAAACGGGCAATGAGTTTTGGCTATAACCCTCCCAAAATGAAAGATGGGTCGGAAACGCCTATTTGCCCTTGTTGCTAAGTGGCTGTTAATACTATCCAAATTCCTTTAAATTATGATACCATCCCACATCACATAAAGGCAGGACATAGAAGGTTTTTGCTACACCCTGGAGCTTCGATGTATTTTACTTTTATTAAAATGTGCATTTTCTACCTTTTGCTAAGATTTTTAATTTGTGATGCCTATAACATATGGACAAGTAGCCAAGCTCATTTCTGTGCTGAGAATAAGAGTTAATGCACAGATTACTTCAACAGTTATTTTTCTGGGTACAACAAACATACTACTCAAGATGAGCATCTTATGGATTTTGTCGACTACCTCAACATAGGAGTGACTATTATGTCAATAGTCTATTTTTATTTCTGCCGTAGATTTCAATTCAAAATAAATAATCTGCTGGAATACTCTAACATTACCCAAGATGATTTCAGCATATTGATAGAAAATATCCCGATCTTTATCTATGAAGGAGATACTGACATTAAGAATATCAAATTCTAGTACTAAAACTTCATCAAAGATAAAATTTCAATTAAAATTAAGGAGTGGAGGGACTATGTGATGAACCCTGATAATTAATATACATTCCCAATCGACTAAGCCTACATTGAAAGAGACTTCATCTATTACATCGTCAAAACGACTCCTAATTTGGCAGAAGAACCTATTGTTACTTCTGTTACTCTCTGCTATGACATGACCTAATTAGAGACAATTGATGATATCAGGAAAGATCTTATGGACTAATACATTGACGATGAGTCTGTCGACAAGGATAATGTAGAGTAGAGTATATTGTTAGGCCATATTCCCAATCAAATCAAAATTCTCAATAAAACGGCCATCTAACTGAGTAAAAAATATGCCATGGACAATTCGCCCGGTTTCAACCTCTCTCACTTCATTGGAAAAGCATTCGTTACTTTTCAATATCAGCATTATAAGGAGTTTTATTTGAGAGAGGTGGAAAAAGATCCAGATTTCTTTCTAATAAACAATAAAACAATTCACATTGAGCCTGCTGCCTAGCCTATGGATGTGTACTGGCACAACATGAAAGTCAGCAATGAAGAAAGATCCAATTCATTAATTTATTCCTATGTGGTGATGGCGATGTTTCTAATCTTTTCCTTGGTGATTCTAGTTGCTTTGCAAGAATTCCAAGACTGGGCAATGAGCTAGGTTGATACTTCAGATTCTACAGATTCAAGTGATCAGAGTCATAATTTAAGTCATAATGATATTGATGCTGATGACTTAAGCAATTTAGGCCAGTTGAGCGATTTAACTGAGCTGAACAAATTTAAAGATGTTAACTACATAAAACAGAAGGCGATGACTTACTTCTTCATGGTATTTATTCCCCTAATAACCAACGCCATCACCTTTGTAATATCTTTGGCCACTGACAAACTCACTGAACTGTAAAAGCACAAGACCAAAACTCACATGGTGACTTCTCTCATCATTAAGAACATTCTGACTCGCTTTTTGAATACAGCAGTCATCTATTATGTTCTGGCTGTTTTAAGTTCAGACGTCGGCCCTTTAACTGATCAAGGATTGGTAATCAAAGTTATGGGATTGGTCGGAGTCAGCGCTTTTACCTTTATGATCACTTAGATTATCAAACCCGAAGTCGTCTACGATTACTTCTTTGGAAATATTGATATAGATGAAGAGGCTAAGGATGGAACAGAAAAACTATTTCAGGTGCAGCTCAACAAACAGATGCAGGACCCAGAATTTGCCTTTGTAGATCAGTACTCTTTTTATGTGTCAATGGTGTTTTTAGTTTCGTTTTATGCTGTTATTGCTCCTGCCGCCGTCATGATGCTCATCGTCATTTTTACGATACAATACTGGATTGACAAATACAATCTTTTCAGACGATACTCCTGCCCCCTCGATTTTAACATTGACTTAACAAAACTCGTCTTCAAAGCCTTTGAATGCTCAATTCTAATATTTGCCATCGGCACGTTCATATTTGATCTTTAGATAAGAGTCAATGATGAAACCAAATTCAAATGGATTAATCTTGCAAACGTAGCCTTGGCAGGACTTTATGTAGCGTTAGCAGTCTTTTCTCCTTCTAGAATTGAATAGAAAATCTTTTCGTTTCAAAAATAAGAAATGGATCATCATTCCTACCTTTACTATTTAGGAAAAAAGGAGTTTAGAAGGGTCTACTGGTCGTAAAACCCAGTTACTGCCTTTCTAAAATAAAGAAACGTGAACGCCGCCAAAAATGATAAAAATGCTTATGTCGTCTACGATGAAGACGACAAATTTATTTAATAAGACTAATACGACACTTTTATTCATCTCAAGGAGGGGGATATTGAATACTAGACTTACGATGCCGATGAAGCCCAGTATTGCGATGAGTATGATGAGGAGGAAGATTATGAAATAGAAGATAAAGACAAAGCACTAGAAGCAAATTAGGCCAATAAAAACAATGAAAGCAAATGATTCAAATACAAACACCAATATCTTTAGATTCATTTTGCTGATATAAACCCATTAAATAACATGTCAATTTCCTATACTGCATGCATTATGCAGCAGTTTCCCAAATTCTTAGTTTTGGCACGATTTGTAAATTGTTTTGAGATAATGAATGTGCCCTTATTTACATTTGGCAAAGTAAGTATCATTGTTCTTCACGGTAGTCAAATAGCAAGAAAGGAGACTTAAAAAGGCCAACCTCATTTTTATTAGAGGAAACAGCACTGCCTGTTCTGCTTTGCTAAGTTATCGTTAACAATTGTAAGCTTGGACAATGATTAATATATTCCTGAGAGGTTCAGACTAATATAAGTTAATTCTTGCGCATAAAATCACTAATTAGATGATTCTATAAGTGTAAATCATGCTACTGAAGTCAATGAGTCCACTAATAAACATTTATCCTTGCTGATTAGACACCAACAGATTGGAAAGGCAAATATCGTTATGAATAAGTTGTTTTGGGACTGTTTATAGGGCCGGCAGTGCCTAATTAAATTATTGTTTTGCTAAATCTACCAATCCCTTGATATCTTAATCAAGGTAATTAATGTATTTGGCATAGTGCTGATTGAAGGTGCAAATATTGAAGTAATGCGAATCACTATCCCCTTGGCTGATGTTACTTTGAATTTGCTAATTTTGAATTAATGCCTACAAAAAGATAGATAATCGACCCGCAAGTGACCCTGCCTATCGGAAAAGGTGAGTGGGAGGATTATCAATTTCCCAAATTTATTTTCCTTCAATGTAGTTGAATAATCGAATATGATTTGATTTAGCTTAGTCTTGTAAGATAATTACATCATGTCCCTGTTTTGTTTTTATAATTTATGGAAACTTGCATTTGATTTTAGAAACAAAGTGCCGTAACTCAGTTAGCACGATATTCTGAATGTTAATTAGACTCGAATTTTATAGGTAACTCGATATCTTCAAGATATATCGATGACCAAGTTTATCGACTATTAGATAATTTCTATCAGTATAGCCGCCAAGTTGTTTAACTTGCCCTTCTATTTCATAGTATTCCTTTACCAAACAACTTAACTATTCAATGCTATAATCTCGAAGCATTTTAAATAATAATCAGCTACATATTAATCAAAAGGACTATGCCGCAGAATCTGATGGATAAAGCTTTCCATTAATTGTCCATTCGATTGGCATCACTTTCCTGATGGTCTTCTGCAATTACGAAATGCATTGACTACAATCCACTAAAATCCATGTTGAGTTTATTTTAGCATCTAACATATAGACGGCCATCATAATACTAGCTACTCCCGAGGAAAACTCAGTCACATGAGTACGAGTAGCTGACGATGTATAGAACTATTGAGCCATTGCCCTTCCTGCCACGATCAGATTCGATAGCTTACTGCTGGTGAATGCTCTTGCCGGAAGGAAAAAAGGGAGAGGCTCATTTTGAGGATAATAATCATATTGACAGTTCTTGATGCTATGGATATCCATATTGTAAAATCCTAGACTAACTCGATCAGTGAACGGGGTTGCTGTTAATTTAGTATTAGGAACATACGCACCAGTCACATCGCCTTGCTGTATTGAGAAATTTTTATATCCGACTGAACGACGGCCATCTCGGACGTAAGGAAGAGGAGTGACTCCATTACATGTTTTTAAGTATTTCCCTGTAGCTTGCAACGGAAGTTTTGCTTGATCTCTAAACCATTAATGAAAATTGATTGCTCTTGATTCGGCTTCCTTGATTGTTGTATAATTGATACCTCCCCTCCAATCAAATCTGCTAAACCATCCCTAAGGTAAAAATAGATACCCATCACGATAATCATTGCCTGGTCCATTCCAGTTTTGAAGAGTAAGTTCTCCGACTTTCGGGTTGATTCCCTTTCCAACCAGTCTTCTATATCTCCATATCTGATCAACAGTATATCCAGCCATGGAAAAATCAGTATCTTAACCAATATATTTGGAGTGACTGGTTGAAATTGAAGCAACATATTCCTGATGGACACCAAATACGATACTTTGGCCACAGCTGGCTGATCTATTGGTGCCTTGAAGATAGTCAGCGTTTGCAAGTATCAAAATATCTCCATATTGGGTTGCTTAGATAACAAAGTTATTAACTTTGAGAGTGATGGTTTATTTATGATAGTATTAACTGTCTCCAAAGCTGTACCAATCTTATATCCTTAGATTGGCTGGTCTGCAATCCTATTTTATATTTGTCCTTGATATGATGTTCACCCTTGTAATTACACTTCCGACATGCAGGACATCTTTTACTAAGCTATTATAGTAAATTATGAGATTTCCGCTAGCTATTTTAGAAGCCAGATATTATTCAATTATGACTTAAAGACAGCTGTATAAAAAGCAATTTCGACTCACCCAACAGTCACCACTTGAACATTTAGAACTTACTTTTTGCATAAATTTATGAAGATTTGCAGCATTATAGGCTATTGTTTCATCAGGATAGCCCTTTTGGTAGAGCCAGTTAAAGTCAATATGCCAGACACCCTCGTCACCGAATTGTCCTCCTAGCCTATCAGTGGGTTAAACTAAGCATACTTTGTGAGAAGAAGTAGATTAAATGGCTGCTCCCAAAGCTGCAAGAGTCCCTCCTGCAATAACAATATCACAAGTATGCAGTGGCTGTGCCAGCAAACAACTGATTAAAAGGAAGAAAGCCAGGATTTTGAAGCCACCCATTATCATCAGAAAATATCCAATTATTAAAAAATATAAAACAAAAGCACAAAATAATTAATGATAGTTGAGTGATGAATAGAGCAAATGTCTGAAGACGGAGCAAGCATTATGGGCACATTATATATATCTTTGATGATTGTTAAATTAAAAAATTAATGATTGCAGCCAACATATTGAGATAATATTTATATCACTTAAATAGATAAATATATCAATAAATTAATTATTTAGCCTTATATCAATCTTAAACATGCACTCAGTTGTATACATTCCAAGTTATAAAGTATACATTCGAGCTTAGCTTTTACCGCTATTGATTTTCCGTGTTTTCTAATCCTTTGAGAAATTTTAGGTTTAGGTTTTTTATGACAGAATCTATATCGATGCAATAAGAAGTTCAAATTAAAAAACAAAAACGCTTGACAGGTGTGTCACTTCCCTTTGTTTGAAAATTGTCCTATATCTTTACTTCTTCTTCAAGAATTGTTTTTATTAGTTGCTGGAGAACTCTTAGTAATCCCTAATTTTTAGGCGCTTTAGTATGAATGACATGCAGAGAAGCAGGGCCATGCTTCACTTGAATTATTGATTGTTCTATTTTGATATCAAAAGGGATA
>Ga0302186_10000688_pt1 | contig 29712 bp, 16 predicted proteins | sample II_Bog_E1_2_FD_198782 | JGI IMG/M metagenome (GOLD analysis project Ga0302186, IMG submission 198782) | Peat permafrost microbial communities from Stordalen Mire near Abisko, Sweden - II_Bog_E1_1 | ecosystem: Environmental > Terrestrial > Soil > Wetlands > Peat | place: Sweden: Abisko... | reverse complement strand
AATATTGTGATTGCAGTTGATTGGAATAAAGATATTGAAAGAGACGAAGAAATATTGATAGATTTCAAAGGATTAGGGTTGAAAGTGGTGCCAATCCCTGTTGACTTCACTTATTGTTCAGGCAACAGGATGTCCAAAATAGATTTTTTTGTAGCATCAAAGGATTATGTTGATACAGTTATAGCCGCTTGCGAACCTAAATCATTATCAGATCATAAAGTTATCACCTTGGAAATACCAGAAATTAGGGAACTACCTAATACAATAGTCACCAGAATCCCCAGTAAAAAGACAGCGATATCCGTCACAAAGGACACCTTTGAAAAAGGAGGTTATACATCCCTAAATGAAGTTCATTGAACATCGAAACCTATATAAAAAAGCCAGTAATAAATGGACTACCATAAAACCCAAGACTAAATACAAAATAAACCTCAAAGAAACCTTCGAAAAATCTGATTACAACATGGAAATATTGAATCAACAACTCACGAAAGAATGGGATAAAATGTGGGTAGAGCTTCAAAAGTTGCGATATTCAAGTCGACAAAAGGAAGCCTTCTCCAAACTAAGGAGTATTACCAAATACCATCTATTTGAAAAAAGAGATGGATCTATAATTACGCGAGTGGCCACAGACAAAGGGATAGTATCAGACCCTAAAGAAGTTAATAAATTGCTCTCCCAATCATTAGGCCAACTGACAGGCCACAGTCAAGAACCAACTTATGTCAAAAACCTTAAATTCCCCAACCTTGAACCGATCACTATCGAACAACTCCGAGAATTAACTAAAGGACTTAGCAGAGATAAAGCATGTGCCATGGACTATTTATCAGATTCCATGTTGATTCATTATATAGAGACTGATGAAAAGGTAGCGCACTTATTTTGCCAACTTTGGTCATCTGAAGTATTGAATGCAGAAATCATGAAACGACATTTAACGGGTAAATTAATCCCATTGAACAAAGATCACCCCATGATTCCAAAACCAGACAGGATGAGACCTATCATTGCCTTGTCACCCTTGGTTAAATTATTGGAGATTAGGTTGAAAGATAAATTAGATAAGTACATGAACGAAAAACTGAATCGAGCTCAAACCGGTTTTGTGGCCAAATGTGGCACACAAGTGAACATAATCAGAATGCTTAGCAAAGCAGTGGAATTCCAAAGAAATAAAAGACGCGCAGTCATTTTGTTCATCGACTTTAAGTCGGCTTACAATAATGTTCAACTTGAAAGTTTATTTCAGATTGTTCTAAAGAAAAACATTCTGACAGAAGATGAAGTTAATTTCCTGAGGGCTCTTTACACTAATTTAGAACTTAACGTTGGAAAAGAGAAGGTGCGCATCAACAAAGGGGTCATGCAAGGGTCGATCCTGAGCCCAGCCCTCTTTAATATCTTCGTTGAAGATTTAATCGATGAATTAACAACTGTTGCTGGAGAAAATAACACGTTTGCCTACGCCGATGATCTTGCAACAATGATAGATTCTTATCATAGACTACATCAATGTGCCAAAACTATTAAAGAATGGAGTAAAAAGAATAACGTGCCAATCAATGACGATAAATGTGGGATCTTAAATATCGTATCCCATCAAAGATGCAATAGAATGATCAGATCAAAGAGATTTGAAGATTTCCCAGTAGTCCAAGAATATAAATATCTCGGAGTCTGGTTCGATGAAACCATTAACCCAGAATTTAACTTCATCAAACAAAAGAAAAAGATATCTTTCATAACCAACATGATATCAAAAAAGAAAACTAATCCCACTCTGATAATGAATCTATGGTGTCTCTTGATCAGGCCATTATTCGATTACTCAATTTCTCTTGCTTCTATACAAGGAGAAAAGAAATTGGAAAATCATGTTCAAAGAGAAACACGAAGCTTTAAAGATATGGTGGGCATAAGATTGACAACCAAAAACGAAGATGTAAGACAATGACCCAATTCTATTCGCCGAAAATTTGATACGTGTCGCCCAAGAAAAATGGTCTTTAAGAAGCAGTTTCCGAGATATTCATCCCAATAATAATATAGAATACGGATATAACAATGATTCAATTTTAATAAGCTGGTACGCGATTAAAATTAATAATATATTATTCTCCAATTGCCCTGAACACCCAGAAACACTGTTGACCCAAACTCACCTCAAAGAAATCCACAGAATATTCATAGAACTCGATATTCCGAAGCTTTTAAAGAAGGGAAAAATCATAAAAGAGGCTCTCAAGAACAAGGAGATCAAAAGAAAATCAAGATATCAATCCATTATAACAAAAGAGCATGATAAACAAAAGAAGAATTTTAAACTTTTAGAACAAATCTTTAAGAGCTGGAAGAAGGTTAAGCCAGTGACCCGGAATCGGAAAGCCCTGAAAAAGAGGATCTTTGATTAGGAAGGCTGGAATTAAGATCGAAAGAAATATAATTATTTAATTACTTAGGAGATCAATTATCTTTATCTTTATTTAGATAAAATAGTGCTAAAATTTGGGCGGACCCCAAAGAAAAAAAAAAAGAAAAAAAATAAATAAATAAATAAATAAATAAAAAGAATGAAAAAAAAATTAATAAATATAAATTTTTTTTTAAAATAAAAATTTTGCAATTTTTTAAAAAAATAAATTATTTTTGGCAGGAAATAAAAACACGATTTAGAAAATTACATGAATTCGACTGTTTTGAAATGTTAAAAAAAAAAATTTTTTATTTTATGTTCAAATTTTCTTCTTTGCAAAAATATTTTAAAATAAAATTAAATTTAATTTCCCTTCCCTAATTTTTGACTCTTCTCCACGCTGCTTTCCATCATTGAAAGACTCTTCAAATTCCCCTCAGTGCCCTTCAAATTATAATCTCCCATCTCAATAAAATTATCATCATCATCATCAAACTTCCTAAACATCCTTTTCGCTTTGGGTATCAAATATCTCAGATTCTTCACAATTTCAATTATCATAAAACACATCTTCATAAACACAATAGCACTTAAAAACCCGACTATTCCCCATGAAATTCCAACTCTCACATTCAAATTCATATCCGAATTCAAATAATCAAAGCAAATCAATACTGAAATTAAAAATAACGTAATCAATAAGAGAATTTCTGTGATTAGAAGCATATAATTAACCAACTTATCACTATAAGGCTTTTTCAGAATAAACAAGGTTAATATGCATACTTGGACAAAAATTACCCCGAAAATCTGGCCCAAGACGTCATCTCCCAATGAGATTATGAAAACTACCCAAAGGAACTTCCTGATAGTATAGAAGATCTGGAAATTGCGTTTTAATATCGCTTTGATGTTAAGTAATTCAATTAAAGGCCGAATCTTGGTGCGGAATCCTTCATCTTCTGATACTACCTCCTTATGATTCAACAATTTTAAATAAATCAAAGGCAAAATCACGAGATAAAACACCCAAAGTAAGGCTAAGACGCTATTTATGCTATTAGTCCAGCCACTGAAACGGAAATTCAATAACTGTAACATAGTAGCTAAGGCAAAAGGCGTATATGTGATCAAAGTAGTCCTCAAAACCATCGAATATCCGAATAAATTCTTCAATCTCATAGGGTAAGACCCCGGATTCAAATGAAATCGTGATAATATCTCGAGTATTAGGAAAATAATCACAAAAAGACCGAGGAATAATAAGGAATAAAAGGCATTGGCCATGAACATCGTACTATATGACTTATCAGAAATCCAATAGGGAAGATCCGGACTTTCCTGATATCTTTTGCCGCTATCCAAGTTTTCATTAAAATACTCTATCAATCGAAAATTGGTGATCGAAAAGCCTTCGAAGAAATCTTTGATTGGATCAGGGTAATCGCAACTTACCAGGATCAGCAATTGAAACAATTGGCATGAATCGAATAAATTCCAGAATATCCCCAAGGAATCCATAATCGATAACGGTAAACAAAGAATCAACATCACAATCATCAAGGAAACTATACATCCTTTCATGAAACTAATGAATTCAATAGAGGCCTCAGAGAAAATCACATGCGAAGGCAAATCAGCAGTCAAAATGCAACTTGAAGAACTCAACGTTTTTCCAAAAAGGTCCTTGAAAGAATAAGGATCTAAAAACGTCAGAGTTAAGGTTTGTCTCAGGAAAGACTCTGCAAACGTTATAGTTATTAGAAAACTCTGGTTCGCATGAATATAAGAATCATTTTCCTCCAAGGTCCAAGTAAAAACACTCCCATTAAAAGACTGGCCGATTTGAATATACATCGTTTTCGAAAAAGTGTATAAATCAGAATAAATTATCGGCCGACTGAAAAGAAACTCTAATTGAGGGGGACTTGTATGAGGAATGTAATTCAATTCAGCAGTCAGGGGGTTATTCTGGAAACAGATATCTTCAGTACCTTCAGGGTCTTTTATACAGAGATAATTCAATTCCACGGTGCAATTTTGGGAACATCCATCGAAATTATTTGTGTTACCATCATCACATTCTTCACCCGCCTCACGAATCCCGTTTCCACAAACTGCTTGGGTCGAAATGTCAGAGGATTTCAATAGGGAAAGGAAGAAAAAAAAGGAGAAGAATAGCAGCATTTTTTTATTGGGAATGTTAAATTTATAGTATATTTGGAAATAAAGAAAAGTTCTTTTAAAAATATTTTGTTTTTTCACATTTTTTTTAAATATCATTGAGGGAAAAAAAATATTATTTAATTTAATTTGATAAATTTTTTAAACATATTTGAAGAAATTTCATATTAAAAAAATTTGTTTAGTTCTGAAAATATTTACAATAAGCATATTTTTCTTAAATTTAAATAGAAAAAAAAATTGGAATTTGGGGGGACTCTTTATCTGAAGGAATAAATAAATACATTAATTTTGTAGGAAAGGTGCATGATGCTTTTTCATTTGAAATCAACAAACCTTAATCCTTGACCACTCAGCTTAATGGTGTTGACTGCAGAATATATGTTTTGGAATTTATCAGAAAAGAATTAATTGAATAAAGGAAAGCAGTTTTTGTAAGAACTGAACCTGAACTCAAATGAATAAAACAAGGCCTTAGAAGCCATACTTAAAAAAAAAGGAAAAAAGATAATAAACCCTTCTTTTTTTTTCATTAAATGCTTAAATAGAAATCGGATTGTTTTTTAAAAAGGATCATTTTCTCGCAATTTTTATAATTTTTAATCCATTTTAAATTCAATTAAAACTCTTCAAACTCTAAACTTCCTTATTTCATTGAAACCTCTTCTAGTAATTTCATCGGATTCCCTAATTCCACGATTTTATCCAATTCCTTCTGTTCCTTCACTAAAATTATCCCACTAAATCCCATAGAATTCAACGAAATTCCTCCCAAAGCATTTTCTTTTTCTCTTAAAACGATCAAAATCCAATCTTCTGTGAAAATCGCGTTATAGCTTTTTTTTTCCTCTTCATTTTCCAATGTTTCCAAAGCCTTTAAATAATTCTTCAACAAAACCTCTGCTATTTTCTCAATATTTTCCTCATTATTATGGCTTTCCATCACTCTGATAATATGTCGAAACCTGAATTCCTTCAATAAAAACGACCCATCTTCGCCATTTGAAATCAAGGCTTTTTCTTTGATTTTTTCCTTAATGAGTTCGAAAACGCTATAAATCCCGCTTTTATTCGGAATAGCCTGAATATGCTTATGTTGGACGCTATATCCAGAGTTTTCGCCGCAATTAAAGAACGCAAATCCATCCAAAGCCTTCATAGTCTTAGTCATAGCGATGAAATCGAGGAAATTGAGTCTTTTTTGAGCCTCAGGTGCTTTTGTTGTTATCAAGACATGGCTTTTGACAAGAGCGAATTTATTGAATAAAAGGTTATGAGTAGGCGATAATTCAGAGATAAATTGGCCTTCTTCAAATGGAGGCAGGAAAGGATCAGCTTTTTTAATGCTATTTTCATGTAAAGAAGGCTTCGATTTCAATTTATCGATCAAAATCACTTCAAAGGCTAGAGAATTATTAGGGTCTTCAATGGATTGTCTTTTGAGGACATTGAAAAGCATGAGATTATGATATTTCTTCTGCGAATTGATGATTTTTCGATGAAGAAGATGGGATTCATATAGGACTTTATTCCGAAGGACTATGAAATGATGATAGGCATGATAGGCACCGAAAAGCACGAGGCCTGAGCCACAAAGGAAAAGAACCACACCATGGAAATTATCGAAAAGACGCTTGAAGAAGGATTCTTGGAATTTTATTAGAGATTTCTGAGGATTTGAAGACATTTTTAAGAAATATTAGGGTTTTTTAGGTTTTTTATTTATATTATAGGACTTTTAGGTTAAAATCGAGATTTTTTTGCCTTGAATTAAGGTTATTAGGTTTTCAAGGAAAATATCCTGTTTTCCTGGCTTATTTTCTAGACATTTTATAAGCAAATCCTCAAGAAAATCGAGACTTTCTGGACTTTTTATAGAGAAATTCGAAATAAGTTCCATGATTTTCGCACAATAAGAGAAAACCCTTTGTTTCTCTATATTTCCTAGGAAATTCATTAAAAAAACCTTATTTTCCTTATCAGAAAAACCACCATTTTCTATAAAAAGCCTCAGGAAATCACGATCTATACTACAAATAATCATTGAAAGCCTATTTCTCAATATCCTAATAAATTTCAAAGAAAAAGCCTCAATTTCCTCATTAAATCCTATTTTCTCATGAATTTCACTTATTTTCAAACAAAAATCGCTAATTAAAGCCAAAAAAGACTCCAACGCACGTTTTTCAGCGATATTCACCTCGAAACCCTCATATATTCTTGAAAATAAGCCGAAATCCATGATTTTCTCAATATTTTTATTGAAAACTCTAAAAATCGCTCCATAATCGACAATTTCCTCATAAACCAGCATTTTATTAATGAAAATTATAGTCAAAAAGCCTGAATTTCTATATCCAAGATCACAAAAACACGCTTTTATGGCGATTTCCAATAAACCCTCGAATTCCTCTTTAAAACTCTTAATTTTTCTAATGAAAAGAGCGAAAATCTCTGATAATAAAGGCAATTTCGAAGAGAAATCGAGACTTTCTAAGACTTGATAGAAAGAAGACTTTTGGAACTGGAAAGTCTTGATTTCATTAGAGAGAATTATTAGGAAAATGGCTTCTAAAGTCTCTAAGAGTTGCGATTTCATCAGAAAAAACAGATATTTGGCTAGATTTCGAATAAGTCCTTTTTGAGGATGTTCTAGAAAAGATAAGAGCTTAGGCCTTTTCAATAGAAGTTCTATGAAATCATTATGTATTTTCGAGAGTTTCGTTGATTTTTCTAAGGATTTCAAGAGAAATCGCATCATATAAAGACAATTTGAGAGGATTTCTTGAGAAGCCTGAATATTGAAAGTCTCGAATTTGATGTTTTTCACTATAAACGAAAACAAGTCCATTAAAGTCTTCGATTTCATCAGATTTTCGTTGTTTTCTAAAATATTCTTCAATATTTTCAATGGATTTTCTAGGGATTTTTCAGTAAAAGCTGCTGAAAACAACGATTTAACTTCAAAAAGGCTTATAAATTGATGATTTTCTCTGGATTTTAGGCTAGAAAAGCTAAAAGTCCTTTGGAATTCCTCCAGGGAAGATGCTATTTTCCTCAAAATAACGTCTTTTCTCAATAAAAACAAGCCTAAAGTGAATATCCCATAGGTTTTCTCTAGAAATTCCTCAAAGAGCCCATTTTTCATAGTAAAATTGAGTTTTCTAGGTAAATTCCTGAGAAAAGTGCTTAAAATCAATAGAATTATATAGATTTTATCAGGTTTCGTGAGGGTTATATAAGGGAATTTATCATATTTATAGACTATTTTGATAGAATTATCGAGAAAAAGCGTGGAATTCAGGTCTAGGAAATGAAAATTGAGAGTTTCTATGAGATTTTGGCTAGAATTCGTTGAAAAAAGCATGAAATTGGCTGAAAAGCCAAGAACTTCACAGGCTAAATGCAATAAGTTCATTGAAATCTGGAACTTCAGGGCGATTTTCTCTTGAAAAGGCTTATTTAGACTAGAAAATATAAGGAAATTAAGAGAAAAACCTGTTTTTATATAGAAAATACATAGAATTTATGAGTTCCAGAAGTCTAGGAAATAGCCATTCCTCAGAAAAAGCTGCGATTTTCTGATAAAAAGCCTCAGTTTCTGTGTTTTTCTCCATAAATTCCTCTATATTGTTGAATAAAATCAGAAGAAGCCCCAAGAATTTCTCTCTAACAGAACAAAAAACCGGGTTTTCGAGGTTAAAAGTAACGAAAAGCGAGGTTTTCTCAGCGAATTTATTGAGAAAATGAATGAAAAGTCCTAGGAAATGAGGTTTTTGGATGAGAAAAGTCTTGAAAAACTCCAAAATTTCTTCAGTTTTTTCTCTTAATTCATCTCGATAAAGTTCCATATTTCTCTCGTTTTCTGTGGTATTATTAGGATTTATAGAGTTTCTATTGAGGAAAACAGTGATTTCCCTCATTTCAATGAAAATCTCAAGAAACCTCAAATAAAAGTCCTCGAAAACCTCAGAAATCAGGCCGTTTTCCTTAGGAATTATTAGAATTTCTATGAGATTATTAAGGATTTGCTTATGAAGCTCGAAAATCAGGCTTTTGATGCGAAAATGAGAGTTCTCGGTGTTTTTCATGAATTTCCTAAGGAATTTGAATAGATTTATTAGAAAAAACTCGGTTTTGAATTGCGAAATCAGGGTTTTTAAGAGAAAAGCCTCGATTTGAAAGGCTTGGAATTCAGGGTTTCTGAGGAAATCGCCATGGAATTTCTCATAAGTCTTAAAAGAACAAAGAACCCGACTGAAAACACGTTTTTCTATTATCGAAACTTGATTTTCATTAGAAAAAACACCTTTTTCATTAGAAAAAGCTATGAGAAAGAGGTTTTCGATGCGATTTTCGATATTTTCTATAGAAAAAGCCTTGGTTTTTAAAGAAAAAAGCAGCTTTTCTTTGATTTTTAGGAAAAAGCCCAGATCTAAGAGAGAATAAGACTTTAGGAGGAAATCGCTGATTTGAATGAAATTCTCGAAATCCTCTTGATTTTCTATAGGAAAACATGAAGAAAATAACGATTTCTCAATAAAAAGCAAGAGTTCTTTTGGATTTTCATTAGAAAGTTCAAAAAATAAGATGAAATCCATTGAAAGTCGCATAAAAGTAGGATTTGCGAAGAAATTCTTCATATTTTCGAGGTTTTCTAGTGGAAAAAGCGTGAAAATATAAGAAAAATAACGATTTTCTGTTAATAATTGAGGATTTTCAGCGAAAACGGCTATTGGAACGAAGAAACCTTGATTTTCCATGATTTTCTTAAGAAATTTATTTGATTTCTTAGTGAAAAGAACTGAATTCGCTTTAGAAATCGAAATCCTTAGATTTTCATAGAATCCAATGATTTTCTCTGATAAAATAAGCGAAAAAGGCCTATTTTCCTCAATAAAAAGACTCATTTTCATGAAAATCCCCAGAAGTCCTGTTATTTCATTGAAATCCTTGGTATTTTCATCATTTAAAACCAAATTCAAAGCCAAAGCCTCGAAATTCAATTGTAAAAATAAGGAAATTGTGGCTTTGAGGTTTTTTAAGCCATTTTTCCCAAGAAACTCTAAGATTTTCATTAATAAAGTCCAAAGATTCAATAAAACCTTATTAAAAGCCATAGTTTTACAATTTATTAGAGAAAAAGCGCTCATTGGCTTCGAAAAGATCAATTCTTTGATTATTTTATCGAGATCTTCAGTAATTTCATTAGAAATCATGCTTTTTCCTTTTAATATAGAACTTATTCTGGAGGTTTCTAAGGAAAAATCGAGGTTTTCTTCAAATTTATATAGATTTAATTGATTTTTCAATGTTTTCAGGTGTTTCATAAGGCTTTTAAGTTCGAAATTTACTAGGAAATCGCCTTTTTCTAGAGGAATTTCCAAAAGTCCTTTGAAATTGCTATAGAAATCCAATATTTGATTTCTCAAAGTCTTGAAATTCATAAGAAAACTCGAGAAATCTCTAAAAGTCCTGATTTTTCTGGTTTTTTTCTCAGGAAAATTCTTGGATTCCTCTATTTCCATACCATTTTCCTCATAATCCTCTAAAAAGATTCTTTTTCTTTTAAAATTCTCTTCTTTTTTCATGATTTTCTCTTCGATTTCGATTTCCTGAGGGTTTTTCTTTAATCTCCTTCTGACTTCTCTTTCTTCTTGATATTTAAAGATCTTCCTTTCTTTTCTATTGATTTTCTTCATTTTTCCTTCATTTTTCCTCTTTAAATCCAGACTTTTCTCTTCATTTTCACTATGAAAGCCAAGTTTCCTTTTTCTATTGAATTTCTCGAATATATGGTCCAAATTCGGCTCAGAATCCCAGCCTTCAGCTAAATTGAAGCCAAAATATAGGATTTTTTCTTTCTTTTCTTCGGCTTTCTCTATCATTGATGGGAAATTGCGTTTTCTGGGCTTTTTAATAGAAGAATTCTTATAAAGAGTGATTGTTTCTTTGCTTTCATGCGAAAAATCAGCCTCTTGTTTGATTTTAACCTGAGAATGCGTGAAATCATTGCTTTCCTCTTCAGTTTTCAGCTTTTTTCTGATGATTTTGGAGTTTTTGATCTTGAATTCCTCGAAATTAAGGCTTTTGGCTGAAATTTCGAGGTCTTCTCGTTTTTTTCCTTTGGAATTTCGCAGGAAATCGAGGAATTCTTCTTTATTTTCGCATATTTTATAAGAAGAAGCCTTGTTTTGATTGTTGTTTTTTAATCTGATGTCTAATATTTCTCTAATAAAGGGTTCGATATCCTTATTCATCTATAATTTTTAAGTCTTTTATAGAGAAAAAAACTCTAATACTTTTCTCAATAATTCGCTTTGATTGATAGTTTCTTTGAATCCCGGCTCTAAATTCATGAAAAACTCAAGAAATCCTTCAAAATCCTTCACATTTCTAAGTAAATTATTGCTTTTTTCAATAATTCCCTGCGATCTCAGGTTTTGATAATGCGAATAACAGGCCAAACCATTCCTTTGTGGCATAAATAAAGCAAAAAGTCCCCAATTTCCTTGTAATTCCAAAGCTTTGATATCGCGCTTTTGATAAAATGAGCTTAAAGTATTGAGGAAAAGCTCGTTTTCCTCTATTGTGAAAGGTCCGATTCTCATTTTCTCATTAGGTCTATGGAAAAAATAGAAGAATTGGTTATAATCGCGGCTTTGATGATAAGAAAAAGAATGGCCTGGGGATAAAGAATCGGGGTTTTGAAGGAAAAGGTGGAGATATGGGGTTTTGGGGGCTGAGGAGGTAAAAGGGCGCATTTTTTTAATAATTTGAATAGAAAAATGAGGAAAAAATATCAAATTAGAATGTTTTTTCGTAATAGATTTTGAATTTCGCGAAGAAAACAAACGAGTTTTTTCTTTTTTTTAATTACAAAATTTCTTTTTTTCGTTTTTCCTATTTTAGCAAAGGTTTTGAATATAAATATCTTTTGCCTTTCAAAATTTGAATAAAAATCTCCTTCAAAAAACTAACAACTCGAAACGAATGAATGCTAAGCTTTTCCTGATATTTCTCTTATTAGGTTATCTTCTAGCCGAGCTTCCTGTCCCCAATGATTCTTCTAATTCATCAGAAGCTAATATATCCTCTCCTTCTGATGTCTCAAGCAATGATCTTTCCAATATAACTCAACCTTCTGAAGGCACGAGTAATGAGAATACTATGAATATGGGGGACAACACAACGAATAACACAAGTCCTGTGAATAACTCTAATGAGACTATTGACGTTAATACAAATTCAGGCGATAATTCATCAGATTCCACTACAAATCCTGCTAATACTAATACAGAGACTAATACGAATACAGAAGAGACAAATGCGAATACAGAGGACAATGCCAATAATACAGATTCCAAGGCGAATACAGATTCTAATGTAAACAATACAGATGCTAATACGGAGACAAATGTTAATGCGAATAATACAGAGGCTAATACCAATGCAGATGTTAATGCTAACAATACAGATGATAATGCGAATTCTCCAGATTCTAATGCCAATTCAAATGAAAATGAAACCCCAAACAAGACCAATAATGACAATAATTCCACTTCCACTCCAAATCCTAATGAGAATCCTAATCCTAATGAGAATCCTAATCCCAATGAAAATCCTAATCCCAATGCTAATCCTAATCCTAATGCCAATGAAAATCCTATTCCCACCAACAAAGACACAGACAATTCTCTTCCAATCTATGAGAATTTCCCAGAAAGACTAGTTCTTTCTAATCACCAAAACAAATCCTTCATTTATACAGTCCTCAATTCTTTCAGTGTGCGAAAAATCGGGCTTTTTGTGACTCCTTACCTCAAACGCAGAGATCCAGGTTCTGCCTCAATCTTCTTAACCTTCAACAATTACACTCCAAATGCCTCAAATAATGATATAACATGCGAAAAAGTGCTTTTGGGCTTTTCAAAGCCTTGCATTGTTTCAATGCCTATTAGAGAAAACGAAAATGACAATAATACACGATATTTACGATTTACAGTCCTTTGTGAAAGCGATTCTTGTGATTTGAAGCTCAGAATAACCCATGAAATGGAGGTCTTTTTACAAAAGGAAACCCGTGAAATCTATTCCTTTGATCGTGAAGAAGCTGAGATCTTTTCTTTTGAAGTTCCTGAGAAATTCCATCATATCGTCTTCACATTAAATGTCAAGAATATGGGTGAAAGTATATATGAAGCCAGACCCAATGAACCTGAACAAGTTCTTTATTTCACTAGTGGCGAGCCTCAAATCATAAAGAATAATCATCAAGTAATTGCGATATTCAGTCGTTCTGATGATAAGAAGTTATGTTCCAATTGTAATGTGACTTTCTATATGACGGCTAAAATGGGCATGGTTATTGAATTAGAAGTCTTTTATTATGAAAATGGAGCCACGAATCTTCAATTAAATCATGAATATTTTGATTATACTTTAGGCACAGGACCTTCTTTATATGAGATCTCGATTCCTGAGGATCAAGTGCCTAAGGATTATTCCATGGAGAAGCTCTTTTTCAGTTTGAATTCATTATCAGGCTCTGAAAAGGTCCTTTATGTAAATGGCGATAATAACCCATATCTTCTCGAAGGTTTCGCTTGGAATTCGACTTTGAAGCAATATTTCGAAGAAGAAGATATCATAATTTCAAGAATAGATATACAAACTGCTGGAATCACAGGCACGAAGTTCTTTATGGCTGTGAAATCATCAAGACCAGGTCTTTTCAAATTAGAGGTCAAGGTTTCTGTAGCTCCCTTTGTGAAATTGGCCTTCGGAGTTACTGAGAATTCAGTAGTGAAAAATATGGGTTTGGATTATTATGAGCTAGAACTATGGCAAACCGAGCAAAAAGAAGATCTCGTTGAGGTGAAATTGATAAATGAAAGGGGGAATTCCGATCTTTATGGTCGGATCTGCAAATATGATGAGATTTGTTCTTTGATTACGAATGAGGAGATCCAAGATAAGAAAAACATCAACTTTTTCTCAGAAACCGAAGGTAATGATCAAATGAAAATCGAGCCGAAATGTCCCTTAGGTCATCCTTATTGTTATATCTTAATAGCGGTTCGAGGTTATAGTCTTACCACGAATCTGAATAAATATAGTATAACAGTATTGAGGAAAAATGGGCTTGTGAGTCTTCTGGAAAACAAGAACCATGAAAGTCATGTGGATTTCGCTGCATTGACTCGATTCAAGCTGATTCTCGATGATCCACATCACGATATCCTAAATATCACAATAAAGGTCACAGCAGATCTCCCTTTGGCGGTAAGCAAAAATAATGAATGTAGCGATTTCTCAAAGACTTGCGATCTCAAATTCGGGGATACAAGACATCCAGTGTTTTTCGGGACAGAGGATGGCACTTTCCAAGGAGTCTATTATATTACAGTTACAGGGATAAAATCAACGAATTTCTTCATAATTCCATTGGTGATGAGAAAGAATAAGCCGAAATCACCGATAAAACTCAGTGAAGGGAAGATATATCGAGATACTTTGAATTCGAATAATCAATATGAATATTTCACTTTCCATCTGAGTATTGAGACTTTGACTAATGTGGATATAAATATCCAAGGAGCTCGAAATCGCTTGGAGATTTTCGTTTGTGATGATGAGAAAATGCCTGATGAAAATCATTATAATTGGGAAACGATTGATAATTTCCTTAGGATTCCTCAGGATATCAATAAAGAAAGCGGAGCTTATGAGAAAATCTTCCTTATAAGAATCCAGGCCATTAATAATGAAGAACTTGTGAATTTGAATAAAAGCCTCGATTATGAAATCACCTATTCCACTGATCATACGATAAAAACTCTTGAAAAAAACAGGATATTCCATGATTCCGTGAAAGAGAAATTCTATAGGTTTTATCTATTATTCGTAGATGATATTGATGAGAAAGTCTCGTTTTTAACTCATATCTTGAATCCGAGTTATTTGACGAAAAGCCTGAAAATGTATGTATCTTCAGACCCTTTTCCTCATTATTTCACCTATAACAAAACGACTTTCACTGATGAAGAAACTGAGAAACTCACCCTTTCGCGTCAAGATCTCAATAACCTTTGTGGAATTCAGAATTCCCATTGTCCGATCTATCTTTCGATTCAAAATATCGATGAAACCCATGAAATCACATATAGTTTAATGGTGGAAATATCAGATCTCGCAGTAGAGATGAAAGAAGGCTTTGAACAGAAATTCGTGATAACTGAGGCTAATTTCAAAGCTTATTATCTACCTTCACATAAAGAACAAGAAATCGATATTTTCGCTTATACTAATAAAGAAAATTTCGAGCTTTATGTCAATATCTTCAAAGATGATCAACATTTAATCAATACTCAAGCTTTCGAATCTCAATTTCCTCAGAAAAACCATGCTTTATATACGAGTTCTATTAATAACAGACATAGTCTTAATATTAAGACCAAGAATTTGAATGATTGTTGGCCGGACTGTGTGATTTTATTAGGCATGCAATTCGCTAAGAACTCCAATTATCCATCTGGATTTCCTGTTTATCTCTTGATTTCAGAGGATTTGATCGAATTTTCTGAGGGGAAACCTTTGATTTTCACATTGGAAAATTTCAGAGTCAAATATTTCTCTTATGATCTCATGGATCTCTATAAGAGTTCTGATGATAATTCCAGCATAATGATAACATTGACTCCTTTTTATGGTTTTGCCCATATCTTCATCAGTGTCAGCGTCAATAATAATAATATGAGGCCTTCATTAAAATCCTATGAATTCCAAAGCTTTTCCGATCATATTCAATTAAATCGATCAGAACTTTTCAAAGGTCTTCATCTCCCTGAAGGAAAAGGATTAAAAACCCTGAAATTGATCCTTTGTGTCTATGGAGTGTCTGATGGCAAATTCATCATAAGTATCCTAAGCGAAAAACAATTGATTCCTCATCTTTTCAGTGGAATGCCGCAGGAAATCTTATTGCTTGGAGGTAATAAGCTGATAATGCAATATTTCAACACTAATAATGAAATGATGAAGGTTTCTTTCAATAGAGAAAGCGGATTAGGCAGTATATTGATAAATCCTTGTAATCCTCAAATCGAATCTGAAAACACCTTTGAGAAATGTCTTGCGAAGAGTTCAACTTATTATTCAGTAATCACAGGAAGTGGGTCTTCATTAATTCGATTATCAGAGACTTTGGAACAAGATTATTGCAAATATTGTATTTATCTAGTGACTTTGAAGGCAGCTTCTGATTTAAAGGGAAGTCTTTTAATTTCCCATCCGGAAACCTTGATAGCTATTCAGGAAGGTCGTAAGATCTTCGATGGATTAGAACCTAATGAGAGAAACCGTTATGTGATGTACATGCAAGATTATAGGGAATTCGAGATTCTAATGTCTATTTATTCTGGTTCCCCCGAACTGTGTTTCACATATGCTTATAATATAGAGAATTTGGCCTGTGATTATAAAGAAAATAAGCATTCGGGCAATGGATTGATTACTATGAGAATTCCGGCTAGGAATTATGTGAAAACTGAGGAAAAAAGCAATGAAATGGCTGGGGATGTGAGATTGCATTTCAATAGTTTCTTTTTGACTGTGAGGAGTGCAATGAAATCGGAATATTCACTCACATATGTTCAAAGCGGGTCCCAAACCCTTCAAAGTGGAGTTATTAGTTATGATAGATTAGGCACTGGAGGAAAGAAACAATATGTCCATCGATATTATGATTTGGATGCATCACCACATTTGACGCTTAGTTGCTTAGAAGATTGCGAAATGAAGGATTTAATGCTTCTTACTAAATATCGACCCATAGGACAATATAATCCTAATGATGATAGAGTCATACATCTTGATATCGAGCCTTTATTTAGAACTAATAAAACCATTAGTTATAAGCTTCCGAAGGAAAAGGCTAGTTTCGATTTCGAGGTTCAAAATATCGGAAATCATGCTTTGAATTATTCCATAGCGATAAATGGTCGCGATGTCGCTATAATGCCTTATGATTTCAATTATCAAGGCGTTTTAGAAGCCAGACATTCGAGATATTATGAGATATATGTGCCTAAAAAAGGTCATCTGGTCTTGGAATTGATGGATTGTTATGGAGAAGTCGAAATCCTCGTGTCTCGAAGCTATGAAAAGGTCATAAAAGAGGAATTTGAAGAGGAATTCAAGCCTTTGAGAGATCAGCCTTTTATCCATTTATTGAAAGTTACTAAGGGAATGATATATATAGCAGTGAATAATAAACAAAATATCCCAGCGGCTTTTGAATTTAACATGCATTTCTATGAAACTTATTTGGAAATCCCGCAAACTAGATTAACAGGCGATTTATTGAACTATTATTTCAGGGATAATAAGCTCCAATTAGCTATAAAGCCTATAAGTTGTTCAGATTGCACTGAGAAGGAACTCATTTCCACGAATATCACATATTATGCCATATTAGCTGAAAATCGCACAATTCTCAATATAGCCGGAAAATGTGGGATTATTATGATGCCAGGGTCTGGAATTGACGTGAAATCGAGTGAATTTTTCCATGAGAAAATTGTTACTCATAAATTGATGGAAAGCAATCAAACCCAGATTCTTTTATTAGATGTGGGTACGCCATTGAAAGGCGCTGTTTATTTCGCCACAGTGAAGGCTGTAATAGATTATTTAGGAGAGAAGAAAATGGTCAATTTCTATTATCCCACAATGGAAGTGGCGGTGACTCAAAAATTCATTGAAAGCAAATGGTTCATGATGATAATGGGACTTTTCTCATTGGTCGTGTTTTTGGGTTGTTGCTTCTTCGGAATCCATTTCTATGGGAAATATAAGAGAATAGAGAAGAAATTGCTCTATGAAATGGAAGATCCGAAAAATATCACCCAAGTCAGTGGGATTAATCTTTATGAGCCTCAAAACGTCAGTTCCATTGAAATGGAAAACAGGACCTATCAAGGACTTAATTAGAAGCTTTAAGTAAGTAAATAATTATCTAAAGAAAATGGACTTATTGTTAGACAAATTATAAAGTTAATTAATATAAAATGATAAAAAGCCGCTTTTTTCTGGAATATTTATAAACAAATTATTAGGTTTTTAACAGGAAATTAATCTAACACATATCTGAATAAACAAAGCCAGAGAAACCTCATTTTCGAAGCTCAATTTCCATTGTTTTTCTATCAAAAAGCCCCAAAAACCCAGGTTTACTAGACTTCCTTCAACCTTTAGCACGATTTCTTCAATAGAAATCCTGCCTTTTTTACTAGAATCGAAGCTTTTGAAGATTTCCTCAAACTTTAGCTTATCGAATGTCTTGAATTTAAGACAAAACTCAGAGAAATCATAGAAATTGACAATAAAGTCCTTGTTTTTTTCTAATTCCTCCTTAAAATCTTTAATTTCTTCTGCTAAAAAACCGAGTTTTAAGCCTTCGAGGCTATTTCTTCTAATGAAATTCGCGAAAAACAACAAAATCTCGACTTTTTCCTCAGCTTTTATAAAGAAATTCAGAAGGAAAAGAGCTTTGATCCTTCGAATCTTGGTTTCCAGGTCCAAAGTCGCTAGAAAACCCTTGTCAAAATCGAAACTGAGGCCTTTTTCCCCTAGAAACCAAGGATTTTTCAATAAAACTGCCACATTCGGTCTTTTTTCAGGGTCTTTTTCGAGCATTTGGCTTAATAAGTCCTTTAATTCCTCAGAACATTGGATTTCCTGTATTTTTGGCTGGAATTTCAAGACTTTTTCTTTAATTTCTATTGGGGTTTTTCCGAAAAAGGGCATTTTTCCTGTTATTAGCAAGAAAAGCAAGATTCCAACAGCCCAAATATCGCTTTTTTCTAATATCGAAAAGCCTTGAAATCCATCATAGAGTTCAGGCGCCTTATAAAATAGGCTTTCTGAGGTAAAATGATTGATAAGAAAGAGGTCTTCGAGTTTAATTCTGAGACATTCGATTTCAAAGGCGAGATTATGAGAGATATTGCTATAGAAAAGCTTCTTTTGATGGAGATTATCCAAGACATTGAGTATTTGTTCGATGATTTTAACCAGAAAAGCCTCATTATAAGGTGATTTCTCATTAAGAACCATCGAAATCAAGGTATTTTGATGATTTCGGCTTATTAATTCCTCTGTTATCAAGAAAGTGGAATCTTCTTGTTGATATTTTTCGAAAAGCCTTAATAAATTCATATGATCTATTTGTTGGAAAGTCTCTAAAGAAGCCATTATATTGAGATTCTTCAGGAATTCGTTGTTAATTATCAAGACATTTACTAAGATTCCAGTATGTTTATGAACAGCAGTCTTTATATCGAAAAAAGGTGTTTTTTGGAAGCTATTATTATCAAGGATTTCATATTCTATTGAAAAAGCGCAAGAAATTGAATTCATGACTAAAGGCTTTGTAGTGAAGAAACTACAACCTGAGAAACCCCCTATCGATTTATCAGGGTTTATTTTCGAGGAGATTTCGGAATCTCGGTTATTAGAAAGAAGAGGAGGGATATTAGATATGGATAGAGGAGAGTGGGAGGGCTTCGGACATAAACATCCCATTGAAAAAACAGGATTTTGAATAAGAAATTAAAGAGATTTTTTTGAAAGAGAAAAAGTCCTTTTTTTTGAAGGAAAAATCTTTAGTTATTTAAGAAAAAAAGCCTTGGGTTTCTTTGTTTTTTCTATAGAGTAGTTAGATTTTTTCTTAGAAAAAAAAGACTTATTTTCATGGATTTCTTGCTTTATTTCTTGTTGAAGCTTTTCTTGATTTCCGCGAAGACTTTTCAACAAAAAAAACCCATTAAAAACTATTAAAAAAGAGTCTTTTTTACATTCAAGCTTCTTGTATTTACTATCTTGGATTACATGGGCATCGGCATCATTAGGGAAATCAGTTTCCTAATAAAAAGTTATAAAGTTCAAAAAACTCTATATTCCTCTCTTTATATATTATATTATATACCCAACTAATGAAAGTATGTTGTTCATCAGTGACTCTCAACAATCTAATAGTCGCTTGAAGACTTGAAGTTCCCAAAGGAGGCTCAGCTTCGACCAATTCATAGCTGATGAAATGGTTCAGATCAGAGATTTCAGTGATCAGGACTTTCCAAGAAGCTCCATCTTTCCAAACGATCTCCAAATGAGATCCCACTTGGCCAGCGGCTCCATCAAGCCAATTGACTTTATTTACCTGAAAGAAAAAAGGTCTTTTAATGAAAGAAAAAGGGTTTTTTATTGCCTTGTTCGGCAATATCTTCTCCAAACTCAAGGATCGGAATATAGGCCAAAGCTTAGAGGCCGATTCTTGGATCACTGTGGATTCATAGGTATGGGTCGAACAAACGACGGTGGAATCCTGTTTTTTAAGCGGAAGCATTAGATTAAAAGATGGTTTTGACTTTGAGGGACTTTTTGAAGCTTTTTTATAAGGAAATTAAGTGTTTGATATATATATAGGACTTTCTAAATAAAATTTATTGCGGTTTTTATTGCGAAATTAAATTTACGAAATTTCTAGAATTCGATACTTTTTATTCAAATTGCTTTATTACAATTAAAATCAAAGCTTTTTCTTCATTTTAGTTGTTTTTTTCATGAATTTCATCACTCTTTTCTTTAGAAAAAGGCCTATAATATAAATGAGAATAGAGCCAATGAAAAAGCCTCCAAAAGTCCATCCTGCCTTTATGAGAAAAGCCTGATATCTCCTTTCCCACATCCTATCAATGATTTTCAAGGCTCTTGAGAATTTCGTGAATGTGATAATCAAAGACTTTATATATAAATTGATTAATAAAAACCCCAGTTTTCAATATTTTTTAATTACTATGAATTCGTTCCTTTTCAAATAGACCAATTCTCGTCTTCTATTATCTGAAAACAAGATCTTAAAAGCCGCTCCTTTAAGAAAAATCATTGCTCCATAAACAGGCTTTTTAATTTACCTAAGCCATATATTTGTAAAGTCCCATGAACTCTGCATTTTTCGCATTCCACACAATCCATTATTTGTGTGATATTCGCTATATATTTCTCTATTTGTAGCTTAATATCCCTTTTGGTCACATCATTGAAGAATTCATCTTCTTTAAACGGGAAATCGCAATTTTTCTGTGTATAATTCAACATTTCTGATAAAAAACTATGAGCTCTTTGATCTTCTTGATCTTTTCCAGTCATTATATCAAATTCATGCACGAAATCCGCTGCCACATTAATAGCTCTTAATAAATTTTATTCTCGATTTCAAAGAAGCCTGATATTAAAAGGACCTTAAGAACACAGAATAAGCGAAATACATGTTTTCTATCCTATCTGGATGATTTCCCACTCTTTCGAAATAGACTTCATAATTAGGCATAAGTTCTTTAGTTTCTGGGTCTATAAAGAACTCAAAGATATGAGAATTGATGCTGGCATGAAGTCCACTAATTAATCTATTAAACATCGTTTCTTCATGGCAAAGTTCTCGACCTATTTCTAATATACCCCAATCTCTGATTATTGATAAAACGAGGAAAAAGACCTACCCCCAAAACAGTTTTCATTATAAATAGCAGGCCAAATATTCCGGCCTTGATATCCTGTATAAGATTCAGGGTTCTTCTCTAAATTCACATAAGTCCCGAGTTCTTGATTTTCCTTGGTTTCTACTATGAACTCCTCAAATGTATTAGGCCTATCAGTCCAACCTCCGAATTTCCCGAATTCTTCTTCTTTTATTATGAAATCAGTGCGGGCCCAAGAAGCTGGGATCTATCAAGAAGGAAGGCATTTTTAAAGAGAAAATATCTATATAATATAGGGAAAAACCTCATTTTCATCACATTTACAAAGAACACAAGAAGAAGAAGTGCAGATCTTCTTTTTCACCCAAAAGGCACAATCTTTCTCAAGGTTTATTCTGAAGATTTTGAAAAAATAGGTGTTCTAAAAGTAAAAGGACCAATTTAATAACAAAACAAAGAGGGGAGTTTTTAACTGCCAATCCTTCTAATATAGGGTAAATTCTATCATTTGTGGCCTGTAATTTGGCTATAGGACAACAACATTCATCGGCTTTTTTATCTTCAGGAAAAACGAGCTTTCTTTCTAGCTTTTACCATAATAAAGACTATAAAGGCATGAGATTTTAAAGGAAAAAAAGACCTTGAGGAATTCCTGGACATTTATGATGAACAAATATAGGAAAATCGAGATAAAAAGAAGAAAGATTCGCATGAGAAGGCCTTTTTCGAAAAACGATGAATTTATTTATTTATATAAGGAAATATAAAAAGGAAACTCCTTAATTAAATATTCAACACGTATTTTTCGAAGAAATATTCAAAGGTGCAATTGATCTTTTTCATTTTTTTCACTTTATTGAAATCCTCAAATAACCCAATGAAATCTCCAATTTCAGTAAAACTCTTATTCGCCTTCATGATTTCCTCATTATAATCCAATAAAATTCCAGGCAAATTCTCGAATTCCTTGAGAAATTCCTCTAATCGTTTATATCTTATTTCAGTCTGTTGTTTATCATAAAGACTGAATCTGCCATAAAAGGCCTGACTTTCCACTAGGAAATTGAATCCATCGAAATCCTTTGATTTCTTAGGGATTTTGTTCAAGACTTCGATCCTTTCGAAATATTCCACATAATGTCCATTTCTATTAGAAAGCAATCCGTTTTCATTGGTTAAAGGACAATTTGTTAGTTCGAACTTCTTATTCGGGTTTGAATCATTAGAAAAAACCACGAATTCCAAGCCTAATTTGATCATTTGTTTACAAATCCCCAGCTCGATCTTCAAGAGATTATCGAAAAGGATCAATTTCACAGGATTTTCTTTAATTGCCAATTCCTCAAGGATTTTAGTCAATTGGGATTCTGGATTTATGATAATAGGATCAATGAGAATCGCGATTTCTTGAGAAAGGTCATATAATAAGATGCAATCATTGAAGATATTAGGCAGATAAATAAGACAATAATAGGTCTGATATAAAGGCTGGGAAGATTCGAGACCGAGATCTGGAGAAAGCAGAAATTGGAAATTATCTAATAAAGAACTTGGATTCATAGAGAAAATAAGACTTTGAGCAGTAGATTATTGATATTTAAATTAAAATAAAGAATCGATGCTTGAAAAATTATAAAAAAGCCTTTATTTTTCTCTGAATTCAAAGTCTTTAATTTAATGTCTGATTTCCCTTTAGAAAGTCTAACTTTTATGAATCTCGAGCCTCAAATTTTTAATTTTCATAATGAATTCGATGTCTATAAGTTCTCGAATCTAATCAATTCCTTAATTTCAAGGTAAAATTATCTTTTATATTTACTCTAGATTCTCTATATTAGATGTATATCAACCCAAGATCCTGATTTTCTATTGAAAACTCTAGAAATCCTCTCGAAGCTTCAATTTTCCTCTTCTAATGATTATCTTTATATTCATTTCTTCGAGGCTTTTCAATTCCTTTTAACCACATCTAATGTGAAAAAATGTATTGAGGTTTATTCTCTATATTTAGCTAGAAAGCAGCATCCTTGTGAGAAATCCTTTAATAAAATCATGGAATTCTCTATAAAAGAAGGTCTTTTTGATGAGATATCTGAGCTTCTCGATGAATTATTGGCTTTAAATAAGCTGAGTTCCAATGCTTTGAAGGAGATCTTCGATAATCTCAAGATATCCAATAGATGCGATTTCGCTTCTAAGCTGATATTAGAAATTCCTCTGGAAAACCCGAGTATTTGCTATATTTGGGACTTTTATATTGAGAACTTCTGCAAGGGAAATGAAAGAATTATTAAGAATACTTTGAAAATATTAGCTAAATTAAATGTGCCTGAAAAAACAGAAAAAATCCAAGCGATTTATGGGATTTTATTGGATTTCCTGATGAAAAACAAGTAAAATAAAACAAAAAGCTCTTATTATTAAAGAATTTATTAGCGAAGAATCAGACTTTATCTTCGAAGTCTTATTCGATATCATAGAACTCGATTTGAAGGTTTCGGGACAAAATATCAGGGCTTTTTGGCTGAAAGTAATAAAAAGCTTCCTTTTTATATTGAAAAAAAAGCCTTTAAATCTTCAAGTGTTTTGAAGAAAACTTCGAATTCTCTAAATTATTCGAAAATCTGAAGAAAAGCGTGAATTTATTGGATTCTTATTCAATAGGCCTTATTCTAAAGAAGCTAATTCAGGTAATTAATTTATCAAGGAAAAATGAAGGGAAATAAGGAAATTAATTATAGGGAAATCGAAAGTTCGAAACCTTGAGATTTTTGGATTATTTCATTAATGGGAATTTCAATAATATAAAATTCGCTGATATCAATTTATCAGCTAATGAATTCAAATATCTGATAATTCTCCAAAATCAGCTTAATAAGTATTAAAGAAAAAGACTTCGATATATAAAATGATGGTTTTTAGCTTTAAGGAGAAAAAAATCAAAGAAGGAGATATCATGAGTGAAGCTGATATCGTGGAAAAAGAGGATTTCTCTATTCTCGATAGCTTTTCATTTGAGAATTTCGATGGAAAATAGGGACTTTTGATTAATGAATTTATTATTAATGAATTTATTAAGGAATTTATTAATGAAATTATTAAAGAATTTATTAATGAATTTATTAATGAATTTATTAATGAATTTATTAATATTAATGAAATTATTAAGGAATTTATAGAAAATTAGTGTTGATAGTAAAAGTGCCAAGCCTTTGACAAAATGTTTTTATCGAAATTATTAGCAGAGAATATTTCTTTATTAATATAGAATATTTTTTTATAAGGATAAAAGAGAAGTTTTTAGCAAAATAATTTTGCGAAAGCTTTGGACTTATAATCGAAAAGCTCTTTTTTAATTAAAATTTCTCATAAACTCAAGATTTATTTAATTAGAGAAAAAATTTAAGATCTGATGATTAAAAGTCCCAGTTTTTCGCAAAATTATTTTGCTAAAACCTCGACTTTTTTCCAGTTTCCAATTAAAAGACCCAAAAGCTCCTATTTAAAAAGTGTCTATATTTCCTGTTAAAAAACCCTTTCTTTTCAAAAAAAAAATTTAAAAAAGGCTTTAAATTTCTTCGCTAAGTTTCAAAAGTCTTGAGCTTTCCAAAAGGAACTTATTATGTTTATGGTTTTTATATAAGCCCAAGCTCATGAAATGGGCTTTTTTGATCATTTCCTTGGTTTCAACCAATTCTTCCTCTCGATTCAATAAGAAATTCTTAAATTTCTTCCTTTCGCCTTTTTTCCCAAGACTTTCAGATTTTAAAAGGTCTTTTAACTCGATTTTCAGGCTATTTTCATCAGAATCCTTATAATATTTCTCAAAGCTTCGAATCATTTGAATTTCATGTCTTTTATGGCTTAAAAGTTCTATTAATAAGGTCTTTTCCTCAGGTAAAAAGCCATTTAAACCTTTGATAAGTTGAATATATCCGACTATTTTGAACCTTTTGAGTCTTTCCTTAATGATTTCTAAGAGGATTTCTATAATTAAAGGAGTTTTGATCCCTAGGAGTTCTTTAGTTATCAATGAATAAGCCTCAGAAAACACAATATCAGCTTCATCTTTTTGATCCTTGAAACTAAAAGCCTTCGCTTTCAAGAAGACAAGCTCCAATATTAATAAACTTCTCGAAATAGCCTTAAAATCAAGGCTTTTTGCTTGGAATTCCTTTAGAGAAAAGTCTATTAATTTCAAAGCCTCATCATATTTGCCTAGAGTTATCTTGAGAAAAGCCTCGGTTTTCTTTCTAAGGATCAAAGCCAAGCCTTTGATTTGAAAAGCTTCATTTTCATTGATTTCTGAAAAGATTTCTTCAGCTTTTTCGAATTTCAATTGTCTAATGAGATTTTCTACTATTAGATTATTGATTTCTAAGGCGAAAATCGAAAAAACTCCATATTTAGACTTCGCATAATGATAGCTTTTCGTCAAATTATTTAAGGCTTTTTCGAATTCCATGAGAAAACCATAATATTTCGCTATAATTAGCTGATAAATCCTTTTAAAATCCCAATCCTTCTCAAAAAGCACTCTTTCTGCAGCTTTTTCCTTATAAATTTGATTGATTTTCTGGATTATCTGTAAAAGGCCTTTTTCGCCTTCTTCTAAAAGCCCTTTTTCTAATAAAATTTCTATTCTTAAAATCTCGAATCTAAGTATTTTGGTTGAAATCTCGTTATCTTTCTTCTTTTCATAGCTTAAATAGAGGCTTTTTAACATAGAAACCAATGATTCCTCAGCTTTTTCCAAATCAAGGCTTTTGATCTGAAGTAAGATCTTCATACTTTTATAAGAAATCGTGATTTCAGGCTTTTCAGTCTCAAAAATCAGGCTTTTCTTTTCTAAGACTTCAAGGCCTTTTTCATAATTTCCTTGTAAATGCCAAGCTTGGCTCATAGAAAAAGTGAGGCTAATAATCAAGGTTTTAAGTCTTTTAGGTTGAAGTTCAAGAACCCATATTTTCTCTATTAATTCATAGGCATTCATTAGATATTCGAATCCTTTGATATTTTCATCTAATTGATAGGCAATAGTGCTTATTAGACTATAAAGATCGATATAAGATTCATCTGTAGGTAAAGTGAAATGATAGGCTTTTTGTGAGTTTTTGAATAAAGTCCTTTCAAGAAGTCCTTTTTTGAAGAAAATCGACTTTAATCGTAAAAGAAGGACTTTAGCATTATGGAGATATCCATTCTTTATGAATTGGAATATCAATTTCTGGAAAAACCAGCCAATTTCGCAGAGATATTGATAACTTTCTTCTAAAGAAACCTGTCTTAATTCAAGATAATCATCAATAAGCACAGGAATTCGACCTTTATTCAAGTTCTTCTGATCATAATCAAGCCAATTTTTCATTAGAAATTCTATCATTTCCTTAGCTTCTGAAGGCTTATCCTGTTTCAGAAGAACTAAAAGCTTCTTTTCATATAAAAGACTTAATTCATGATAAAAGCGAAATAGAGATTCAGGGTTTTCTTTCCTTGAAAATAGAGACTTTTCCAAGATATCGAGTTCTTGATGAAAAGCCTCGATTTCAAGTTCGTTGATTTTATAGAGGAATTCCAATCGCATGGTCTTGAAATAAAGAGAAAAGCCTAGATTTTCATTAGTTTCTAATAAGAAATCCTCACATAATTCATTCAAATCTTCACTATATTGTTCATTATTAGTGAGAAAAGCCAACCAAATAAAGGTATCTATAGCACAATATATGATCAAATTGCTTTGAAAAAAGGGCTTTTTATCAGAGAAATTCTTAATAACTCCCCAACTTTGAAGGAAATTCTCTATTGCCTCATCCTTTGATCCTATATAATAATAGGCTTTCCCTAGACAATAATTAACATAAATCAAAAAGCTCTTTTCTGGATATTCCATCATATTTTCTTTAATCATAGCCAAAATCAACTTCAGGAAATAGGCCTTATCCTCATTGAAATATTGAAGATAAACCCCAAAACGCAGGATCCAATCCAAAATTATAGAGACTTTCTGAGGCTCGAACTCTAAATCCTTTGAATATCCATGGAAAAGATCTTGAGTTCTTTCGAGACAATAGAAAAATTGGCTTTTATCTTGAATTAGTTCAGAAAGTTGTAATAAGAAGCCAAAAGTCTCTAAAAGTCCATAATTCTCGAGAATTCCATCATTTTCCTTCACATCGAGAAATAACAGCAATTCAATGAAATAATCATAAGCTTCTAAATAATTCCCTGAGAAAAGGTCCAATTTCGCTTGATATGATAAAGCCAAAGCCAAATCATTAGACTTTTCCTTATAAATCAAGAAACATTTGGCTGAAAGCGCATATTTCCCTAATAAATTATAAGCCAAACCACATAATTGGAAATAATCGCTGAGGAATTCATTAGAAATCAATGTTTTTAGGTTCATTAAAGTCCAAATCTCAGTCAAATGAAGCTTACAAGTCTCATAATCGGCCATTTTATAAGAACTCAGAGCCAAATAATATAAAAGACTGATATATTTTATCGAATCTTCTTCTCTGAGATCATTCGGCTCTATGATTTCATCTTGAGTCTTGATTTTATTAGCGATTATAGAGGAATTCATGATATTTGAGGACTTTTTCTCAGAAAACCCGCTTTCAAATAACTGATGCGACTTCTCTAATTTCATAGATTCTTCAAGATCAGGTTTTTTCGAGTTATTATCGCCTTGTAATTTCGTCGATTTGAACCAAGAATCGGCCTTTTGGAAATATTTCCTGGCATCACGATTTAGATCCTGTTTCAAATAAGCTAATCCTAAAGTCACGAATATTGAAAATATAATTTCTTCAGGCATTATTATGAGAAATCGTTCGAATTTCAAACAAAAGCTCAATTGTTCGATAGCGAGATGAAATTGATCTAAATTGAAGAAAACCAGTCCTTTTTGATAGAAATCCATGATCTTATAATAGCTTTCCTCACGATTGAGATATTCCTTTTGGAACATGAGTTCATTAACAAGAAGGCCTTTTTGTAAAGAGTTGAATTTCTTGGGTTTATTGAGGAATTTGCGTTCCTCGATCTTGGTTTTCTCATTATTCATGAAGCCTAAAAGCAGCTTTTCAATATCTAATCGTTCTTCAGGTTCAAAAGCCAACATATTCCTTAATAAATAAACCACGATCTTATATTTCCTGGTCAAAGAATCGAATAAAGTAGGCAAATAGTCACTTTTGCAATATTCTATTGGAGTGGCTTCAAGTCTTAACATATCTAAGATTATTATGCCTAGTGAATAAAGATCGCATTTCGAAGGATCTTTAATCCTCTTAACAGAAGTCTTCTTTAATAAGAGATCTAAGATCTCAGGAGCCATAAATCTATAGTTTTTCTTATCATTTTCAAGCAATAAAAGACTTTGAGTCTTATTTTCTTCTAATAAAAAGGCTTCTCCTAATCCTGCGATCTTATATTCCTCATTATAAATGAAGCTTTCAGTATTTAAAGCCAAATGAACGATTCCTTGGGCTTTCAAAGCCTGAAGTCCTGTTAAAGCCAGATTCATGAAAGCCAAGACTTCTTCTTCTGTATATGGAACTTTTGCTATTTGTCGTTTTTCTATCAATTGTTTGAGATCTGATCTCGCATATTCGCAAATCACAGTTTCCATTAGACATTCTTTCCTAAGGAAATCCTTCTTTTTCATAGAAAAGACCTCATAAATACTATAGATTTCATTGGAATCAAAGGATTTCAGCTTTATGAAGAGATTCTTGCGTAATTCATAAGGATCATCTTTATAAACATAAAGGAAAACCTGACTCACTTGACTCATAATCTCGAATTCATAAAGACAAAGCCATTTCTCATAATTTTCCAACTTCTTAATAGATTCTATAATCGATATATTATTCCTGGATCTCAGACGTGGGATATGGTCTAATTTGTCTAAAGGATTAGCATTAAAACCGAGATTTTCACTAAAAGCAGTGAAAAAACGCCGGTTCTCAAAGAAATCGTTGATATTATTCACCTCAATAAGCTTTTTACGCAAATCCAGGCTTTTCATTGAAGGGTCTCTTTCTGGGGAGGTTTGGATCAAAATCTCATTGATTTCTAATGAATTCCTTTTGGTTAATAAAGGCCTTTCAGATATTGAAAGAATTGGCTCGCTATGCAAAGGATTTAATTGGATTTTAGGCTCATCAAAAGCTGGGTTTTCTTGTTCGAAAGACTGATTTTGTTGCAATTCCTTATAAATCGATTGAGCAGTGTCTTGTTTCTTCTCTCTAGAAGTCTCGGGTTCGATGTCCTGGTTCCTTAGTGGGTCAGGCTCTATGATAATTGGTTTATTGACTTGAATTAATGGGTGTTGTTTGGGTTTCTTTGAATAGCATTTGCCCATAAAAGTTTTGGGTTTTAATTTAGGGTTGTTTTTTTTTGCTTTGGAAAAAAAAGGAAACAAAGTTATATTTTTGAAAATAAAGCAAAAATTCGAGAATTTTCGATTTTTCGACTTATACCTTTAATAAATTTAAATTTTATTGGTTTTTAAGTTTTTTTTTCTGAAATTTTGAAATTTATTGTTTTAAAAATTTTTCT
>Ga0302186_10000687_pt1 | contig 29722 bp, 19 predicted proteins | sample II_Bog_E1_2_FD_198782 | JGI IMG/M metagenome (GOLD analysis project Ga0302186, IMG submission 198782) | Peat permafrost microbial communities from Stordalen Mire near Abisko, Sweden - II_Bog_E1_1 | ecosystem: Environmental > Terrestrial > Soil > Wetlands > Peat | place: Sweden: Abisko... | reverse complement strand
CCCAACCCCAACCCCAACCCCAACCCCAACCCCAACCCCAACCCCAACCCCAACCCCAACCCCAACCCCAACCCCTCTATTTTTTTTCAAAATATGAATAAGAGTAGTAAATGTGAAATAATAAAAATTTCAAATCGGAGTGATTATAGGATAAAAGAAAAATTCTATAAGAGACTTCTAAAAGCTTTTTATAGGCATCATTATAATTGTTTCTCAATATCAATTATAAATGGGAAAAAAATTGCTAATGCCTCCGAATTGGTAAATTGCTGAGGCTCATGGTAAATCGGTAAATTTAGGAAGACCTTGGTAAACAAATTAAGAAATATAATCTCCTCGGTGTGAGTGCTGTGGAAACATAATTTAAAAGTAACCGTTGCCTCTTTGCTAAAATACTAAGTAGATGAAGTTTATGGGAGCAAGTCTTCCTCTCTATTTTGTCTTTATCAAATATTGCATTTTTAATTTGATGGTCTTGGGCATAACCAGCAGTTTTTTAACATTTTCTTGGGCCAAAAATGAAAATCGAGCTTTTTGTGGAGATAATGTAGCGCAAAATGTTCCGAATACAAATACAATTGCTCAATGCAGTGGTGATTTAGTATATCTTTCTAGAATTACGACGTAAGTGAGTAGCAATGAATCAATGCTTAGAATGAGTCTATTTTTTTTATATCTTCTTCTGCTTATCTATACAAGAGATACTTTAAATAAATTAGAGGCTAACTTTATCTCCAGAATGCCAACCTATGGCCAATTTTCAGTCTTATTCGAAAACCTTCCCCAAAGAATCCATATGAAAGCATAGTTAGAAGAGTGGCTCGAGGATTATGAAGTAAATTCGATTGTATTAGTGGGCTCATTTGATACTATTTCTTCTTTTCAAAAACTAATCGAAGCCGAAAATTGTAAAAAAGTACAATTAGCAAAGACAACTTTAAATGTATCTCGGAACAGTCAAATGTATTTGAAAATTATCAAATAAAGCGAGGAAACTGATAAAAGGATATAAAATTTATCATAAAATTTTATGTAGAGTTTGTAAAAATAAATTAGTCTTTATCACAACGATTAAATTCTTTTTTCAACTGCCATTATCACTCTGGACGCAGCAAAAGATGCTGAAAATATGATAAAAATACTCACTTTAGATCCAATAGCTCAGAACTATCCTGAGAACTGGAATATAAACTAGATATTAGAAATGAAAATAAGTGCAGCTCCTGAACCCCATTAAATTATATGGAAAAATACTGATACTTAAACAATACAAAAATTTGGGTATGAGATAATTTCATGGATACTATTAATAATAATCCTTTGTATCTTAGCATTGCTGTACTAATTGGTACGATCATCAATAAAATAATAATAAAACAAAAAGACAGATCAAAATCTCATCTCGCTCTGTAACTATTTGACAATTCTGGGAGCCATTTTTATTAATATTTTTTTACTTTTCTTCTTTTGTCATCAAATATCATGTATTCAAAGATATTTAACGAGAACTGCTCAATAGCTATCAATTCTAATGAAATATCTCTTTTCTTCATTCTTTGTCACTGGATTTATGACCTTAATTACCTAGATATTAACCAGAAATAACGTGTACAGCAGTCAATTTGGGATCGTTGAAACATAAAGCTTAATGATAATTTTTTACTGCTTTTTCCTTCCTTTTATATGGATGATAAACCCTTGGGCAATCATGAATAGATTCAAGCAAACATTTTATCGTAATGATCTTTTTCTTTCCCAGCAATAAGCAAATAATCTCATGTAAAATATTGAATTTCATATTGTTCGGCATTATGCCGATATTTTGAACTTGATTTGGCTGATTTCTTTTTATTCTTCCTTAATTCCAATTTCTACTATTTTCAGTGTCGTTGGTCTTAGCTACTATTATTGGGTCAATAAATGTAATTTGCTTTGGAGATCAAGTATTAAGCAGCATATTTCTGCCTTTTCACATCTCAAAATAATGGTCTTTTTGTAATTCTCCCTTGTTTTAAGACCAATTGGCTAAATCATTTTCGATTTTTGGATTAGAAATGGACCATCAACAGGATCTTATGTTTGTTTGGGGATATCATTATTTTACCTTTTTTTACCAAAAAAAAAAATATTTTAGCATTTACATTAATAAATTTTTCCTAGGCCTGACTGGTCTCTCAAAGATTTAAACTTAGGCTAAAATTATTTAGATGTGCACCCTATTTTAGGCAAAAAAATGAAAAGATAAATCATTTAAATATCAAAATCATTGCAGGAGAATTAATTATAAAAGTTTTTCTAACAGTATGTGTCGATTCACTAAAATCCATCAATTTTTGATCTCAGTTATCGTGTTCAAGTTTCATCAATTAAAGGCAAACTACAAGAGTGGAAACAGCAGTTTTTTCATAAAACCAATAAAGTCTTAAAGGATGAACTTATTGAAGAGCCACGAACGTCAATTTACTAATTATGAAATCTCTTCTTTTGATTCTACTTATTGAAATTTAAGTAATGATATCTAATATTTATGATATTATGAAATGTTAATAATGAATAAAATGAACAGATGATTGTTTGTCAAAATTACTTTCTGATACTGGGAAAGAAGTACAGAATTAGAATAATTCAAATTTGATATTTCATGTTGGATAAGTACTTGAAAGTTGCATAATTTTATTGCTGATTCTATATATATTGCATATAATGTATAGCTATCGCTACAAGAAAATACGAAATTAAGCATAGAAATACTTGTAGTAGTTTGCCAACGATAACCTGATACTGAATTTGCTCAATAACAACTAAAAATGCATTCAATAAATTAACAAAAGTACTTACAAAAATAATTGAGACCATTTCAAAAAAGCAGCAAAGTTCATTACTCAAATTAAATTGGATTAAGCAAAAATTGAATTCAATCGAGAGAAGAATATAATTAAATCTCTTTCTCTTAACACAGAAGCCTATTTTTTTCAGAAACAAAACTAATATGACCAAGCTCTTCAATGCATCCAAGAAGCCGAAGAGATAGAATTGATCAATTAAAGTAATCTAATAGAAGTAGCCAGAACCAAACTCAAAAAGAGTGTCATACTGAGTCATCTCGGAAAGTAATTATTTGCTGATCTAGAAATGAATAAGCAATTTCACTTGGAAAAATAGCCCTATAACTTTTAAAGAAAGAGAAAAAGAAGATAAAAGTTAATAGTGATTGTGAGTTGCACCAAAATCAATATAAATTTTACGAGCTTATTGTTGCTTCTTTTTATAATGTTGCTGCTGAACTAAGTCACCTGAGCGAAATTAACTAAGCACGTAGTGTATTTAGAGAGGGATTTACAATATCTAACAAAATTCTGGGACAAAAACATAAATTAACTCTGATGCTGCAATAAATATTAAAATAGCAAAGAAAGAGTATTTCAAAATAGAAATACAAGCTAAATTTAAATGGTAGTCAATCCGAAATAAAGCACAATAGTTTACGACCAAAGTAAGGTGAATTTAACTTAAATCATCATAATTTATGCTCTATTAGAAATAAAGAACAGCAACTAAAAAACATTTATTCCATAAAGAAGAAATCATTTTCTTTAGCTGTAAAAAATAAAAAATAAAAAACACATTTTCATTATTACCTTAAATCTCTTGAAAAATTGAAAAATTTTAATACAACTAAACAGATCACAACCCAACAATATCGAAATCATACTGATATTAGTTAGAACAGAAACAACATTTCCCAGATTAAGAAGCAATATACCAATTCTTGTGATTCTAAAGGTTTTCAATAAAAAATGTATAATTAACGAATAAAAGATATAATTCTTAATAATAAGGCTTCGAATAAAAATAATCCTTTTATTGAAGCGAATAAATCCCTTGATACTTATCATAGTGCTTCCCTGAATAAAACTGTTGAGTTGATTCCTTTATTTCCTAATAAATAACCTGAGAGCAATGTTATATCCGAAGCAGTTACGCAGGTAGAACAGGTAGAACAGCCAAAATAAAATTGCCAATTGATCTGATTAATATTATTATTTACAAATTAAAATATTTCTTAACCTGGGCAAATGATTGTTAAACAGGCTAAAGAAAAAATAATAACAATCCTTATGAATGAGGATAATTATATAAAAACGGCATATAAAATGCAAAATAATAAGCTTTAAATTGTCAATATTTATGGATCTAAGATTTATTGTAAAGGCAATTAATCATTATTTAATCTCAATGATTCAAAAAGTAATTTCATGGTCGAAACGAAATTTAGAAATATACTCCATGTAATCTTCCTATGAATACCCTGAACTTTTTACCATTTTTGTTTTATCGCTAATAACACTCGTATAGCATGTTTTTATTAAAAAGAGGCATCTATTTATTGTTTATTATTCCAATTTTTTGAGTGAGCATTCAGTCTTGAAGATAAGTCCAATCATAAACAACCTTTTGATTATATCCATTGATGTAAATGAATTTTATAACTTTCTCAATTGTTTATATGTATCAGGCATTTTTTTTTATAATTATGTCAGTTATGCCGGAAATCCCAGAGAATCGAGAATATAATCGCGCTCCTCATTGGCAATCACTTGCTGATGATTATTATGAAAATATTGCTCAACGCTCTTGCGACAATAGGATAAAATTTCAACTAGTTCCTTTCGAGAACAATTGAATCCTTGCAAGAGATCATCACTAATTTAATTTAGTGCTTAGCTTAGCCAGAGAAGATCCTCTTTATTGGTAGATTACAGTTTGGATTTTTCATTAAATCTGTCATTTACTGCCAAAATTTTCTGCCCAAGACTATAGTTGCCATCAACTAACATCTTACTAAACATATAGTAAGAAGTGGCATCGAGCGAATAAAAATCTTGCTTATATTCACTGTCAAATTAATTCGTATCAATAACTTATATTTCCCTGAGGTTGGCTAAACTTTGTAGCAGTCTACCAATTGTCTAAAGTTAATCATAAAGCTAGTGCGGTCTTGATTCTTTAAAGCTGTATTTAGAGTCAGATTTAAGAGGTTTAATAATAACTGTTCTCAAACTAAGGAACTCATGAGTAGTTATCGTTAATATAAATTTAGGAGGTTGTTTGCACATAAACAATTTTCTGAATCTATCCAAAAAGGAAAGGCGAATGAAGAAAAGCTGCTTTTCGCTCATATAAAAACATTTATAATTGCTAATTTAAATAATTAATACACTTTCTTTAGAGCCATCTTGAATTCCATGAGAAGTGTACGGACAGTATGGTGGATGGGAAAATGCAGTTGCAGATCTGAATCTTCCAATTGACCCTTGTTTCGCGAGATGGGTTTAGCTGATATTGAATGGGTTGTGTACTATCTTTAGGAATGGAGGCCATGCTGATTTATTCGATCGTTACAAAATTTTGCATCTTTTACTCTGAGTCTTGATTCATTAAAAAAATATAATTAAATTATCCCTAAATAGCATATTATTAAGAATAATTGTTGAAAGAAGCGCTTATCGTTTAATTAGAGTTATTTTAGACAGAAATTTCTTAAAGAATTTAATCAAGCAAAATCATTCATTAACTGTCTTTTTGATCTTCACAAAATTTTAGGCCTATTTGTTTTTCATTTTGGGATCTTGAAGATTAATGCCTTCAGCCATCATTTTTTGTATCTCGATATCCGTTGCTGGTGGAGTAGGTTTTTTTCCAATCATCATCTACATTACCGTAAAAGTACCATGTATTATACTACTTGATCAGGAAGTTCGGCTAGGAGTTCTCTTGCCAAAAGATCTGGATTCATCTTGACTTCATTAAAAGGGACAAACTGAACAATGTCTCGAGCTGCCTTTATGCCTTTGCTATTGTATAATCCATGATCTCCATCAAGAGCAGCCATATTTTCGAAGTCGGCATCTCCCACACCAACAATTATAATGGAAAGAGGTAAATTTGTATTTTTTACAAGGAGATCCACTGTTTCTTTCATATCATGAATTTATCCATCTGTGAGAATTAATAAAATTTGATAAGCACCTCCTCCTTCTTGATGAGATTACCCTGCAAGATCTATAAATTCTCTCAAGAGAGGAGCAAAATATGTTGGCCCTGACAAATGCACATTTTCTAAAGCTTTTTTGTATAAATTCATGAGGTCCTCTAAACCATCAGCTTAGATTTTATCATCAGAGCCACTAAGAGGAAAGCAGTGATTTACAGTATTAGATTATTGACCTTAAAAGTGAGTTTTTGCACCAAATCCAAAAGCAGGAATCTTCTTATCTGAATCATAATTTAATAAAATGTTGCCAATGGCCTGGATAGCAGTTTAATATTGATTTAATTTGTTTTTATGTATGTGATGAAGAGAAGATTTTTCACTTGGATCTCCATTTGATCCTGTAAAATCAATAGCTACTGATAGATTTAGCTGCAATCCTCCTTGAAGATATGTAAAAAATGTCGGCTTCTAGTAAATTTACATTTTTTACATAAATAGAATTGTAGGCATGGTTTTATTGGCATTAACCATTGGAATTTAGAAAGGAAGTTTAGCAGAGGATAATTAAGGCACTTTTACATAAACTTAACCAATAAATTTGTCTTAATTATTTCCCTAACCTTAATCCCAGCATTCTATTTTAAATTTATCCTCCTGATTATCTTATCTTATTAATTTTGCAAGGGAGATATCAATAAAACCCCAATCGGGATTATGATTGTTTTTAATTGTATCAGTTCTGGATGCTTCAATAAAAGTGTTATCTTGTCTTATTTTCATAAATTTAAGATAAGAATTGCTTCTATTCCACCACCATAAGCTAAACCAAGAGGCTGAACTAGGTATCTTTGCTCGCCATTTCATTCGAATATTATCTAAATCATTCAAAATATACGTTTTACACTGCTGCAAGGCTCCAATCTAGTGATTAATTTTCCAGTATTCTTTTTTCCTTTGTTTGATAGTTGGAGTATAGCTGTTTGATGTTTAGCTCCAGCCAATGCCCCCATCGTAGTTTATACACTACCGATAAAATCATCATTATTTTTAGAATTTATTTTATCATCTTCGTCGTAAACCTAAAATTTTATCTCTTGTCTTGCCTAAAAAATATAATCAATCAAAAAGGATTTTTTAAAATTGGGATTAAGATTATTGGCGATAGTTTAAGTTCTACCCAAAAGAATCCAGGATTGATTAGAGCCCTTTTTTTATTTACTTTTGATAAAAACATTGACATAAGGATCTGATTTTGAAAAGACATCCATATCAAGCAGCCCTCTTGCCGATATAAAAATTTAAAGTTGTATAAATTCTTCATCTGTCAAGTATTTTTTGTCTTAGTGTTACATATTGTAAGATATGTTATGATATCTATTAAATATTATAATAAACTATTAACAAGAGGTAATTACTAAACGTTGTAAGTTTGTAATTTATCAAATAAATCAGGATAGTTCTTATATTTTTAAAAATTCATCCTTTAGTGATAGTATAATCATGAACTTGATTTTTTCTTGCAAAATTACATCTATAGGGCAACAATTTTTTTTTTATTTAATTAAAAGATTAATCTATAAATATATTGCATTCTATCAAATGGAGGCAATACTTTAATATCATATCAAAGAGGAAAGAGATCTCTCGATGACATTAAACTACTTTCCATACAATTCATATTGAGGTAATTTTCAGCGATATTAGCTGGATAAGGCCATTCTCCAAGAAGCTAATCACAATTGTATTCTATTTAGTCAAAATCGCGAAGATAGTTTTCATTTTCTTCTTCCTTATCATTTGCTTATTAAATAAGTTCTTATTCTTCAGTTGTAGAATATATTCCTTGTAAAGGTATCTTGTAGATGTTATTCTTTTACAATCTAAGAGTCAGATATTTATTTTTGAGTTCTTTCATTCTTTCTTTGTGATCCAGATAGAGCCCATTGACTTATTATTCTTGATTAGATGTAATACTAATTATGTCAGCAAGAGGCAGGCTCGAGTTAATAGAAATGTTTTTAATGCTCGCCATATCGAAATTTCTTCTTCTCTGGAAAGTCTCAGTAACAAATGAAGGAACATTTCTTTTGCGAAATATGTGCATAATTTCTTCTGTATTGTCTGCATTCTTCTTTGCCTTATTCTTGCATAAAATAGTATATTTATATATCTTCTTTCTGAGTTTCCGCATGGACATCTTACATTCTTTGATGTCATGTATGAAGGGAGACAAGATCATATTTCTATTCTAAAATGATAATTTTATATAGTATAATAAAATTTAGTGCATAATTAATAAAGTTAATAAGCGTTAATTAAAATTCCAATTTTCCAAAAAACAATTATAATAGGGAATTGGGTGGATCTCATATAAAATTAATAGATAACTAAAAATTAATGTTGAAATTTATTGCATTAGAATAAAGTTAATATAACGATTAGACGTTAATAAATTTTAATGTCTATTACTCGCAAGTGTCTAGATCGAAAACATTTGATTAGCAAACTCGAACAGGCCAAATATGATATTAATGGGCAAATATTGAAGTGCAATTTAGCAGAAACTATTAAAAGAGAACCATCTACTCAGCCAAGGAAAAGCAAAGAAAAAACAGTCAAGACGAGCTTTGGAGTCGTAGGCAGTTTAAGAGAGCGCAGCAGTCGCAAAAACAATAAAAATGGAAAGGACGTCCTTGATAAGAGTAAATAGAGTAAATAAAGTAGAGATTCACTATTGAAATCAACTCACAGTTACTATATATCTCAAAAAAGAAAAAATAGATCTAGCTCAGCGGCATCAAAGCATTTAAAAAGTCAAAAATCAAAAGAATTGACAAATAATTCGCACTACATTAACAGCACATTTTAAATGAAATCTTTTATCACCTCTCATCAAAAGAAGAAATCAAATTTTTCTTCAACCATCGGAACTAAATTTGATATGGCTCTTTTCAATAAATCTGCAATAAATCATTACGCTCACGGCTAAGCAATGAATAATTCTGAAATACTTGGAGAGTTATTAATAAAATCTGAAACAGTACTTGAACGATACAAATAAAAATATGAAACCTTAGAACGGGAGAATAAACGATATAAAAAGAGATACCAGTAGGCTATAAAAAAAATAAAACGCTTTTAAAGTAAGGACTGATCAACAAATTATTATTTTTCCGGTATTTTATTGTTAAAGCTTATCACTTAATAACCTATCAAACGATAGAACTTCTGTCAATGGATATGTATATTTGTTTTTACTCCTGCTTTGATGCTGAGTTTACGATTGTGTAGATGTATTAAATCAATCAGTTATAAATTCGAAATCAATCTTCTCTCGGTTAGGAATTTCATTCTGCTTTCCGCGAACTTAAACGAGTTCAAATTTGCTTTAGCCCAGTCTTTCTTTGTCGGTTTTCTGAGGGGACTCTCGCTCGTCAAAGTCCTCCAAATACATTGGATCTATGCCTTAGAATATCTTTTTACTGACGGTGTTTCCCTCTTCCATTTCCCTACGTAGTCTTTACAGCTGCTCTTTCCTGCTTTTCTTTTTGATTCTATCTTTGTGTTTGCTTGTCTTCGGAAGCTCCCCCATATTGTCGATGACTAAGGCATCAATGTTGCTAGCTACCATAGTTTTCACCATGGTAATTGTATAATTCATCGACGTATTGTTGTCAGGCGATTTTTCTTTCTCTGAATTTTGCTCAGATTCATCCCTTTTGTCTTCGGATTAATCTTCATTGCTTTAATTATTTTTAATCTCTTAACTGCTCTATTTTTACTTCATGACATATTGTTTTCTTCGACGTTTTAACTTGATTAGAGAATCAAACTATTGTAAATGCAGACAGTACAATTGATTCTCTTAAAATAAAACTTCAATTGCTCTTTCTAAAAAATGCATCTTGTTAATCATTAGTTAAATATCTAACTGTTTAGTTATTTCCTACTTACACTCTTCATATTTTATCATTTAATACCAATTTTTACACAGTCCAAAATATTTAAACAATAAGTACACTAGGAAGCGACAATAAGTAAGCAGATTGAAGGTATTAAAATTGTTTGGATCGCCTACTTTGTATTTGAATAGTTTTTAAGAAAGATTAAGTTAGAAGGACATCTCAGTATAGGTTTGCACAATAAGCATAAATCCGAGTATTGTGCCGACCAAACCTCCAACATAGGAAAGAAAAGAATCAATTTTGTTAAACGAACGTTGATAGGCCACACTGGAACTTGATTTCATGAGAAAAAAACTGGCGTAGTTATCGTTAGTAACTTGATATGCGATATTTTGAAAAAGATCTGTAATAACTACTCCATCATCCTCCACGGTTTGTGAATAGGGCATTAAGCTAACATCAGTTATTATGGAGTAATCTTTTACGAAACCACTACTCATTGTGCCCAGTTGAGTGGTGAACCTCATATAATTCCGATCATCAAGATAGTAGCTTAAATAATTTGAGTCTCCTGGATTGATAAGTGGGTTGACATATAGAAAACTAAAAAAAAATTGTCCCATCATTGCCATATATTGATTGATAGTCGCATCCGAAACGCATGGTCGAGTCGGGTCAGTTGAATTATAGCATTTTCCAAGATATACCTATACAGTTTTCATGCTTTGAGAAGTAAACTTTCCTTAAATGGTAAAATTATACCCGAGAGGTGGGCACAACCACTTGTTAGCAGGCAAAGAACCATAACTTTGAGCTATTTAAGAGTTGGTATTAAAGTGTTCTTGAGTACATTGAACCATTTGAATTGTTTTATTGGCGAGCTATACACTACCCCCTTGAGTGAAGTGACGCTCGACTAAATATATATCAAAAAATCTTTGGTTGACGTCATTTAAATCCATTCCCATAATGCTTACCGCAAACATAAACTTAGTATTTTCTGGATCAACAGAAATAGTAGTTGGCAGGGGGTTGAAAGATGTTTCGGTAGTACTACTCCAGTTAATAATTTGCAAATTGACAGTTTGAAGAGCTATATTCATGAATAAGCCAATGAAGACGCCAACCACTAATATTGAGCATATTCCTCCTGAGGCTGTTTTGTATTCTGATTACTCTTGGTAACGCAGGAACTGCGATGTTGAAAACAGGTCAAACTTTTTCAATAGTTATTGACCATAATGGAGAAGTTTCATTTTTGAGAGTGTATTTTAAAGAACTTCTGGTAAAATAAAGCACTTAAATCAAACATCCAATTTTCTGACGAATATCAATAAAAGCAATTAAAATCAAACCATATTAGAAGAATAATTTAAAAATACTTTTATTAACTTTGGACTGTATACAATTGTATTTAACTTATGGAGATAATGGACTGCTTATTTGCATCATTATCTTTTTCAAACATTATTTCATTATAATATTAAAATGAATAGATAACGCTTATAACGTTCATATAGATTCGATCCCAGTCCTTCTCGCTAACAGCTCGACCTATAGGATCATAACTATAGAATTAAGGAGTTGATTAGAAGTGACCTTTCATTGCTTGAGGATGAGAATTCTTTGCTTAAATTAAAGTGTAAAAATATTGCAGAACTGGAGGAGAAAGTTTAATTGGTTATAAAACAAAATTCACAGCTTCTGTCAGAAAATTAAAAACTGTCTCGGTACTTCCATCAGCAAAAATCATAAAATGAGATATTAAGAAATAAATGTGAAACTTTAAGTGCTCAAAAATATGGAATAGCGTAAGAATTTGAACAGGAAAAAGCTAAATTAATTAATGAGTTATAACACCTAAACGATTAACTGAGATAGGTGTAAACATTAAAATTATCTCAGATCAATGAATTAAAGTCACAATATCAGATAGAGCTACAAAATTTAAAAAGGCAATTAAAAAATTCAGAGAGTTCATCTGAGCAGGAAATCCGCAAGCTTAGAGAGCAGTTGTAAAAGAGAGAGAATGAATTGATGGATATTGGAAATAAATGCAAAAGAATGAATACAGAATCTGATGGTGAGATAATAAGGCTTAAAGAAGATAAGTAAAAATTAAAAAATTAACTGTCATATGCGAAGAGTGATTACTTGAAATAAATTGAGAGTTTAAAATTTAAGTTATAAAATACCTGTAAAGAACAAATTTAATCCTTGAAAAAATCGCATTTCAACAATTTGGAGGAATTATAAATGTAAAATGCCAGATTGAGAGATGGATTGGACGCCAGAGGGAGGGAAATATAGCAATTTGGTTTTAAATTTAACAAACAAAAAATATATTACGAAGACTCAATTAGTTTTTTAAAGAGAGATAATTAAAATTATCGCCAAAAAATGGTAGAAATTGAAAAACAAGGTCATCTTTAAATAGGTGATTTGAGGGAAAAACTTCAATCAATGCATTAAGTCGAAATAGATGAAATTAAAAAAAAGCAGCAACTTCAACTTCAAGCTTTGGAATAAGAAATTTACAGACAATAAAATATCAATAATGGTAAAAATCTTTAAATGGAGCAAATGATCAAGGATAAAGTAGCGACTAGAAATTTATTCGACTCGGAGTTGATCAGAGTAAAAGATTAATACTCCTCTTTATTGCAAAAATACAAATAATTCTAGTTTAAGCATGAAGATGCAAACAGGCAGACAATCAATAGACTGACAGATAAATAAAAGCATATATAATACCTGTAGAAGACAATTGAATCTCAAAAAAAATAAGCATAAAGCGAAAGCAGAGAAAGCAAAAAAATGATCTAAAATTTGAAATAGGAGTTATCGAATGAAAGATCAATGATAGTGGAAAAGGAAGAAGCTTTAAAGAATGAGTTAACAGCTGCAATGCAATAACTTGCAGAAACTAGAAATATAGCTGATTAAAAATAAAGTAGATATGAACATTAAATTGCCCAATTAAAAAATTAACTTACCACAACTAACACTCAACTAGCCAGTAAAGTATAGACCTTGACTGCAAAAAATAAGATTGTTGAAAGATAAAATTAAACTTTAAAAACTAATATTACCTTGAAAGAAAAATAATTTAAAAATTTATTAGAAAAGATACGAGTATCTTCATAACGAGAGAAAAAATTATAAGCCGAAGTAGATGATCTAAGATCCACAATGGTCAAAAAAGATAAAAGAATAAACTAAACTATCACTTAGCAGAACAACAGGATGAAATCAATATTCTCTTAATCTTTGTAAAGCATTAGAAGCGATCATGAAACATCTTTAAAGATAGAAATTAGTAAAAATAAAAATTTACAATAAAAACTAAAAAAGAAAGAGGATGAACTAAATCATCTTCTTGAACTTTACAAAAGCATGACTGAAGAAATATAAACCTTAACTTAACAGTAGGCTAACAAGAAAAATATGACATTGAAATATCCAGGGGCAACAGCTAATTTGCTAGCCAATAAGAATATGTTCGACGTTTATCTCAAGACAAAAGTACTTGATATTTGCGGAAGTGCTTTGAAATAAAATAGGCCTCTTTGATAATATATATATTTATCAATTGAAAGATAATTAGATTATTAGACTGTTATAATTATACATTCATTTGAAAATGATGCGAAATAGAACACCCAGTAAACCCGCAATCGTCGCAATCTCTATTAAAGAAACCCTTTCATAACAAGACCTCGAAGACCTCAAAATAACTTTTGATTTATTTGATGAAGCAGGGACTGGACTCATAAATCCTATTGAAATTCAAAACATTCTTCAATAATTAGGTTTAGACAAGAGAAACTAATCTGTTTTTCGAATGATTTAGGATTTTGATACAAAGGGTCAACAGATAAACTTTGATGATTTCTTGTAAGCAATTTACGGAAGATTAGGAGATACAAAAACAAAATAAGGCCTTCTTAAAATTTTTAATATATACGACTATGAACAGGTGGGGTCAATTAACTTGTAAAAGATAAGGAAGGTGTGCATTGAGCTCGGGTAAACGATGACGGAGGAATAGATTCAGTAAATGATTCATAGCATTCATGTTTTGAATCAAACTGAAGATAATCTAGAATTCTCGTTTTAATAATTCTATTCAATTATTACCAGGAAAAAATATTGATCTGCATTAGTTAAAATCAATGACATTTTATGAGAATCAATGAAGTTACTCACAAGACATAGACAACATTAACCACGATCATCCAGATACAGATAAACAGTAGAAGTCCAGCCCCCATCCCTTATAATAAACTTAAAACTCCTTTGAAATATTTTTCAACTTTGCCTATTTTTAAAAAGATTAATAGCGTCAGCAACAAGTGGGCTCCGAAATAAAGGAAAGGTCCTTCCAGTTGATTGAGGTTTAGAATGCCACTTAATACTCCGGCCAAGATTGTTGTTAAGAGTCTCATACGATCCAATGCTTTTTTGTTTTCCATGATGTGCTTTGGGTTGGAGAAGACTACAATAAATCAGTTTGTACTTTCTTCGCCGCTTATAGCAGATTCATTGATTTATTAGGTTTTTGGTTTATTGACTTGCTGAGCAGCAGTGGGGCGTTTAAAGGTTTTTGGTGGCATTATGTTGAACAAATAATATCTATTTGATGATGTTATAAGATTATATCATATTGCTGATCAAATGTCTAATTACTCGCCATCATTTCCATTATTATGTAAACTTTCGATAAATCCCTTTATTTTTTGGGCATCTTTGCTCTATAGGTCAAGAGCAATTGAAAAATAATAATGAGCTTTATCTACTTTGCCGAGCTTCTTATAAATTTTGCCCAGTAGCATAGGAATTGGGGGTTACTTTGGCATCATTCCTTGCAAAGTTTCAAGTTCCTGGACAGCTTCATCGTATTTCTACAATTTGACTAGAGTATTGGCTTTCTGATATCTGTTGAGTCCATTTTTAGGATCTAAAGATTAAGATTTTTCGAAATACTTTAGAGCTTATTGAAATTATCTGTTGGCAGCAAGAGTCATTCCCATGAAAGAATACAAAACGGGATTCTTATTATTAATTCCCAAAGCCTTGTGAAAATTTTAAGCAGCTTTATCATATTTTTACTGTTTGTAGCTGATATTTCCTAAACCCCACCAGGCACTATAATGCCTTACATCATAGTTTAGTGCTTGCTCAAATGATCTTTTGGCTTTGATAAAATCTTCATTATAAACATGTTCATGACCACAAAGCGAATGAGCATAGGGATTTTGAGGATTCAGTTGGATTGCTCTTGTGAAATATTTTAAGGCTTGCTCATGTTATTTTTGGAGAGATAAACAATTTCCAACTGCAATCCAAGCTTCGGGGGCATAAATTGATTTTTCAAGAGACTGATGGGCAAGATAAGCCAAATCGGTCTGCTTCTTTAAATGCCAAAGACAACTAGAGTAATATTAAACTCCTTCAATTCTATAAGGCTACAGTTTATAAGCCTGCTCATAATACTGAACAGCCTCATTATATCTCACGATTTACATGTAGGCTCTTCCAATAGATGTCAAAACCCATCCAGTATTAAACTGATTTTGAGGTAATTTTTTAAATTATTCAATGGACTCGAGGCAGTTATACATACAAAGATTGTAGTATCCATCAGCAAATTTTTTAAGTAAAGACATCAAATCTATATTAAATGAAGATTACTTGAAGAATCAGTATGGATGCTGTTTTTTCTTTTGGGGAAAACACTCGGTACTGTTCTTTTCATTTTTTACTCTTCCTATTTCCTCTTTTTAATGAGAGGAGTGCTCAGCTTTTTGGGACTATTTTCATAATTTTTCATTTTTAAATCATTGAAAATTTTGCCCGGCATTGCGTGCTCACCCAATTTTCCCAATTTTTAATAAGCTGACCAAAGTGTTGGATTCATTTCCAAAGCTTTCATAAAATAATCCCTTGCATCAGAATACCTCGTTTGTTTCTCACAAATAACACCTAAAAGATATAAGCCATAACTTCCATTAGCCACAAGTTCGTAATTTTTAGTCTTTGATTGATCAGAACCTCCAAGCAAAGCCTTTTCGGCTTCTTTATATTTATTAATCTTGCTGCAACAAAGAGCAAATTTATACCTATTCAGTTCACTTTTTGATTCTTTTAAAATGTAGAACACTTTATAGTGCTTATTTTCTGCCATGTAGCAATCTGCTAAAAGACTTCTTGTTTCTTCGTTATCTTTTTCTGCCAACAGTCGTTCAGCGAGAAAGGTTCCATTGGAGGCAATATGATTTTGAAGCGATTCATTGATTGCTTCGATGAGTTGTAGTTCCAGCTGAGTGTAGTTTTGAGAATCTTAGTCAATCATTTTTAAATTTATAGATTCAAATACAATTTAAACCTGATTATTAATTGAAAATATTAAACAGCTTATTTTTAGATGTTAATTTAATATCTGAATTTATTGGTCCTTTGATTATTAAAGATAGATCCGAAAAATAATATTTTGGCCATTCACTCACCAATTCACAATTAAAATACTATAATATTCGATACAATAGTAGATGGACAAAGTAAGATTTGTATTTAAAAGTCATTTGCTGCCTCCAGTGGTGATGCCTTTCGATAGCATGAACATGTACATGCTAAAAGTATACCCCCAATAATATCACTAATTAAAGCATGTGACTTTAATAGAGAGAAAAAAAAGAGTGTAAGCTAAAAGAGAAGAAATGATGTCAATGAATTAAGTTTTACTGAAGCAAGTAAAAAATACGTTATTAAGGTCTTAATTTTTAAAGAAAAATATATCTTTCCTCTTAAAAATAGTCCTTGTTACTATGATTAACTTGATAAAATTATTCGGAGTAATCTGACTGGAAAAATATCGAAGGAAGAGTATCTTAAATCCATAAAAATGGTTCCCATTATAACTAAATTGAAATGTCATCAGCAATTTGAAGTCAAATATAAACGCTTTAAGGATGAACTTAGCTAAAATTAAAAACTTATTTTTAAGGAAATTGCAGTACTTCCTAACTTTATTTACAATTCTGCTGAGGAATTAGCAGAAAAAGATCATAAAAAATGGGCAGATATTAGTGAAAGCGAAAGAAATGACTATGAGCATATTTTTATCAAATTAGTTGAGGAATATAGTCATGACATACAGAAAGTTCTAACAGCAGCAGATATGGCCAAAAAATAATTATTAAAAGCCATGACTGAATTTTTGGAATACTCCTCCGCCTCAAATATAAAGCAATTACTGCTTTCCTGATGCTATATACATCATAACTATTTCTATTTAATCATAATTACAATTAAATATGTATTTTTTTAAATAAAATTAATGGCGGTGCCAAATGATTTCTTCACGATTAGATAGTGATAATGAAGTAGTTCGAAATAGCAATATCAGTTTCTTTGTTAATTTTTGTTGTATAATTTAGATATAAATATGAACAATTATCTAACAATACAGATTGTTATTCTCCTGGTCTTTTGTACTCAAGCTAAAGTTGAGAAACTGCCTATGGTAACAAATGACTAAACCATTTCATTGAGGATAAATCAATTGATAGAGGTCGATTCTTCTTTCCTACAATTTGGAAAACTTTAAAATATTTACAGCAAATAAGTTGCTTAATTCATCGGATAGTAGGAATATCCCTTTCCAACTTGTTATTAGAACCCTCCTGAAGCTCATTTTATTAGCACTTTCAAACAAACAATTAGTGACTATGTACCTCAACACGGAATAGTGTATGATTTTTAGAAGATGTAAAGTATCATTAATGCAGCAAATAACAGCGCAGTCTCATCGATATCGCAACTCATAATTAAAAAGTGTATTATATGCTGGGAAACGGTCAATTTAAGATATAAACCATTTTAGATGGCAGAAAATTTGTTGAACCCAAATCATATTAAATTAACAGTAAAATTTCAAAGGGAACTATTATAATCATGCATAATGCTAAAAATGGAATCAATAGAGGCTATGGACTTTTTATCAGTCAAAGCTTTGCCTTTCTATTTAATTTATAAACCAATTAAATAGGCATAATCAACCAATACTAACATGCAAAAAACTTTGAATCTGCAATTTATCTTGAAAAATAATTCTTTGCCGTTGCATATGGCAGGGAAGGGATGAAAATATTTTCAATAAATTTTGCCAATCTTACCCTCACTCTCCAAGCCTATTTAAACAAATAAAACTCGGATCTTTAAAACATCAATGATTTAACTTATGATTCTGATCGGAAAATTATGTTTATTCTTGATCGCAAGGCTGGAGTGATCTCAATGCAGCTATTTTTTTCTGGAGACTAACTTTTTACAAAACAAACTCGCTCATAAATCAATCTCAGTCAATGCAATTTAATCTATTATGACAGTTTTAGTTAGGATCTGTATGTTAACTGCCGCGAACTGCATAAGTATCGTATAAATAACTGGCCTATGGTAGATTACAAAGTACTTCCTCCGCAAGATATTTTCATACAGGAAATAACTTCTATTAAAAATGTAGTGGCTTTTATTGGCAGAGAGGTCTTTTAAATAATCTACTCGGAAAGAAAAACTGCTGTTTATAAGAGTAATCTTCTGGATAAGCTTATTCTTACATAAAAATATTTTATCAGTGCCAACTAATATGAAATCATTTTAGGAAGTTATTCGATAATTCCTCCAACTGTTTCATGCACGACAAATGACAAACTTAATTTAGGAAATCACCATATTATCCTTAAAGTTACCGCAGAATGCAATTAAAAATATTTAAATAGAATTAAATATCCACTGGATAAAATAGTAAGAGGGGATAAATGTGTTTACACTGCATGCGAAAATTTAAAAATATGGGAACCTGTCAGTATTGATACCTCTCCCTTTGTTGCTGCTATCATTGTGATTATTGCTTTGGGAATTGCCATAGTCATTTGGCTGGTGTTCTAATTTGTTAATTACAAAAAATTATAATAAAATGTTTCTCATTACCAAGATTTGCCTGAAGAGGGAAGAGGAACATTCCAAGAATAAGATGAAAAGGGCTCAAGTCATTTATCTTTGGAAATGTCTCAAAAAACAAAATAAAATAAATAAAGTAAAGAAAACAATGATCAATAATGATGATATTCCATATCAATTTATTGTCATTATACTGAATAGTATTTCTTTTGGTTATTATATCTTAAAAATAATTATGATCTGCTTATTGTTATGACTATCATTCCTTCAGATTAGGTTATACTTTTTAAATACTTTCGTTACTTCTACAAACACTGTTTTAGGATCAGTTTCTGAACTAACATTCTCACATTTCTTGAGCTAGTCATAATATTTTATTATTTATCTTGTCTCCTGCTGAAATGTGACAAATCTCTTTTTAATACTTTCAAGATTGTCGTCTGAACGGCCACTTGTCTCGCCCCTTTTCAGCAAACGTTGAAGCATTGTCTCCTAACTGCACTCCAGAAACAAGAGAAAAGGTAGGTCCACTTTATCATTCATAATCTTTTCCCAGGTACTAAGATTCTCTATATTTCTGGGAAAACCATCTATCAAAAATCTTCCTCCTGCAAATCCAGCTTTATTCATAGCTTTTTATAATAACATAACTGTGATTTCACTTGGTACAATTTTCCCGTCAACAATGTACTTTTCTATAATTTCTCCATACTGAGAGCCTGGAGTTTTCCTTTCGGCCCGTAGCAAATCGCCTGCTGATAGATGAGTGAATTTAAAATCTTCCTTGATGTGATCACTCTGCGTACCTTTGCCTGATCCTGGACCTCCAAGTATGATGACAACCGTAGCCTTTTCAGTTTGTTTTGATGACATGCAACAAAATTTTAACTATTTATAATCTGCAACAAAAATAAAACCTTCATAATAATATCAGATTTTGTTGAATTGATAATAGTAACGAGTGGATACCATCATTTACTAAATTTATTCTTCATAAGCTAAATCCCTTCTATGTATTGGATCAACAATTCATTATCCTAAGTCCAAGTTTTATTACAGTTCTCTAGAAGTTTAACTGAATGGATAATCTAGGGATCCTCTGTTCTTTGAGCCTTTGAAATTAGTTGCTCATTAATTGTCTCTGTTTTTTATATTGACTTAAGTGTGTTTAGTCGACTGGTCAAGTTTTGGAGATTATTAATATCACTGCTTAGATTGTCGTTGATTTATTTTTGCTTCGAACCGATGAGTACAAAGTGTCTTTGGCTCAAGTGATAATAACAAAATAGCATCATCATAATCGTAGTCAACACAAAAAGCAGAGTTAAATAATTCTTTCGATTCCTCCAGGATGTTGTTTGTATATCTTTGATAGTATGAGCCGATCTGTTGCAAATATCGGTGAGTGAGATGTTCATTCGATTCATTGATATAAAATAATAATAAAATATATTTAAGATTAAGACTTATATTTAGTAGATGCAGTATTGATAAATAATAAAGTGCAAATATTAAAGTATCATGAATAAAGTTGAGAATATTTCATCTGTAATATTTTTCCCTTATCGAAGTGATTTTTTATTTCAACCAAACTGGGGTAATCAAATAAATTTCCATCTTTTATTTATTGCCATTTTTTGTTGTTTGTGCTTTGTTAAATTTCATCAATAGATTTTAGTTGAGAGTTTTAGCCATGTTTACCAAAGCATAAACATAATTTAACATTTTATTTTTTATCCTATTGCCTCTATTGAAGAGATTCCATAAATTGTTTATAGAAACGACATTTTACTTCTTTGTTGCTGATTTACATTTTACAAAATAGAAGATCCAATAATATAGTCTTACCGTTTCCAACTAAATCATTTATAGCTTTGATGATTATCTGTATCATTTCTTCGATTATTGAAAAGTCCAAGAGCAATAAGCTTGCTATTTAGAAAGCTATATTAGTGTTGATGGGAGAAGAAACTTCCTATTTTGATTTGGTTTTAATTAATATTTTGGTTTTCAATGTTCCATGAATTTAATAAGAAGCTCCTATCCTTGCTATTGATTTTTCGTTGACTATTTTTGGTTTTACTATTGGGAAAAACAATACAAAATTTGGTAATAAAACACTTTTTTGTTGTGCTAAGTTTTATGAAATATTTTTACCCAATTGAACCATTAGCTTTTTTAATATTCTTTTAAATCCCTCATCAAAATCAGGTCCTTCATTTTGTAAAATGTACTCTTTAATAGAGTTTTTAACGTACACGACTTTATTTTTAATTATCCTACATAGGAAAAATAGTACCACCAAATAATTTGGTCGTTAATCATAATTCAAATTGATATAAATTGAACTTTAATCGATATGGATACAACTAAAACCAAATCATCTGAAATTGATCTTGCTTTATCTATCAAAGAAACTGCCCCAAACAATTTTGTAAAAATTTCACTAATGATCTTCGGATAGGCAAAAATAAATCGTCGTTCAATTTATTAAAGTAAAAAATCAACAATATTTTTTTTATTGCAGGAAGTGGGGATTGGTGGAGTTCTTTATTTGTTTCTCCTTTGGAAGATTCATGCTTCCATACTCGATGTATTTTGAGACTTTATTTACAATTTATTGAGGATTTTCAGACGCCGCTCGACACATCACACGAATAATAATCGGCTGTTATTCTTGTGCATTTTAGGTCGATTAAGTTCTATGTGGCAACAAAAATTACCCGCAATCTCCAAGAGATGTACTCGTGGAGATTTCCTTTTCTTCTAAAGTTTTTTCATATAATTTGCCAAAATCTGAGATTAAGGTATCTTCTGGATCATAGTAGAGTTAGTTATTAATCCATTTGTCAGTAGTGTTTTTGGAAAACTGCTTCATGATAATATACCAATGATAAAAATTTGGATTGGTTTTTATATTGGGGAAGCCTATGAATAAGGATAAGCTTACGCTTTATGGTTTACAGAATTTGGAATATACGAGCGTCAGTATAACCGGGAAGAGTACTTTTACTGAGATAGGAGTATTTATTCAATCTGGATTATATTTAAGCAGTTTTCACATTATTTTAAAGCATTTTCATCATTCCTTTATTATTTATTATAACATCATTCGCTAATACAGATTATCAAAAAACAAAATCACAGAATAGTTTTCTTTCTAAAAGCCAGAGAAAATCGAACAAGTATATTCAGAATTACAATTGGGTTCATTAATATAGTATTTAATACCATTATGAATCAAATTTAAGAATACAATAAATTATTAGGATAAATATTTAATTTTAGATTTTAGTGATAAAACTCTAAAAGATCTGCTCCATATCTTCGCTGATAATCTTCGTTAATTATTTAAAATTGGTTTTAATGTTTTTTTAAATTTATGATTATTATAATGATATAAATTAATTTTCAGGTTAATAAATCCAAATAATGCTAAATAGATGCCAACATTCAAGAAACTAAGGAACTGGGAGATTAAAATATTTATGATAAATTGAATTAAATTATTAACAGATAATTATTAAGATCATTTGGTCATTTTACGCTATTTCTACGCACTAAACAGTTTGATTGAATTTTCATCTGCTCTTTAAGAGCCAAAGCTTCACTTATTTCTTTTTCTCTTTGCAATCTTTCTGTATCTTTAATGTACTGCTTCTCTCTAAGAGTTTATTTGTTATAGAGGACCGAAGACAAAAAGGACTGACTAGAGTTGATAAATTGACTCTGCTGCATCTCATCAATAGTTTTACTGGAATTGTTGAATGCACCAGTGTTAATCAAAAGGCTATTTTTTGTTCTTTTCGACCGAGATAATCCCTCCTATGCATTATTAATTTTTAGGCATCGACATTCAGATAATGAGGCTGATTTACTTCTCCCTCTTGCGATGATGTTTGATTTAATCGATGATTTTTGATGAAGTTGCTCAATGAGCTTTTCCTCTAATTTTTTATCCTCAATTGATTTTTTCTGACCTAATAGCAATGAACTTACTTGAAAACGAGTCCCAATATTATTGATACACAAATTTATTTTATCATTCACGATTTGTTAGTGTTTTTACCAATTTCTTACCAGCTTTTCTTTATGGATTTTATGAATATTGTTTTGTTTTTAATCTACCAAATTGTATACTAATTTTTCTCTTCCGTGGAGTCGACTTGTCAATTTAATTCGAAGCAGTTAACTTTTTGAAATTTATCGTTCTTCAAAACTTTTTTTGCGACTCACTGCATCCGAATATAGTTATTTTGCTGCGGATTGAGATCGATATTTTTTTTCATTTTTTGCGAGATTATCATTCCAAAATCCTTACATATTTTCATGTATTTCTCTGAATGACTTGACTCTTTCTTTTACATGATTTGCTTATATCTAAATAGTTTCTCACTTTACCTCTGTATGTTTTAAAAGGATACCCTTACGAAGATTGCCTCTTTCCTGCTCGGATTTAATAATTTTATTAATCATGTCTTTTCGATTTTTAGATGATTTCTCTTCGAGGGCTGTTTGCTTATTTTTTAGTTCTGATCGATATTTTAGATTTTGAACAACTATTCGACTGTTTTTTTCTTAGATTGATTCCTCTTTGTTTCTGGCAGATGCCAATATATTTTGATGGGCTAAATGGAAATATTTTTACATTGAAAAGTATGAGTGATTGCACAAGCCACTGGAGTTTTATCTGAACCATTGATCTGACTGATTTTTTAACTGAAAAGACGGTTGAATTATTGCATAGTTTTACTTGAATAATATTGATTAGCAATAATTTTAATGAAATTAAACACTCTTCTAATATCATGCGCATACTTAATTAAAAATAATTTTGTTCATTTATTCTAGCTTGATAGGTTGTGAGATTATGATTTAACAGATGCTTCCCTCTTTGCATCTTTAATTTTATGGTGCATTAATAAAGATATTTCTGTTTACAATTGGAAGTAAAACCGAATATAGAATAGAGAAAGCCTGATAAAGATCAGTAAAAATTAATTTAAACTTTAAAATATGTAGAGATTTTTGGAATTCGATAAAAAGCCTTATCAATAGAATTTATAAATAATTCAATGAATTTTAATCTTTAAAATTGTTTTAAATTTCAATTAGTTTAGAATTAATTATTTTTGTTTTATAAAATATAGGTTATTATGTAGTGTAAAAACAATCAATGAATTCAAAAATATTTACGGCTGTCATTATTACCAATAGGAATAGGCTACAGCCGATCATTTTTCTTTCTTTTATTCTATTCAAAAGTTAACTCACCTTTTGCTTTTTCATAATTTTAAGATTTTAGAGGTGTTAGGTGCCCAATTTTTCCTGTCTTAAAGTATTGTCCAGAAGGTACTGAAGACATTTAGGTACTGCTTTCTCGAGCATTTTTTACTATACTATTCATCTTGAATCCTTCTTGAGAGCTATATTTAGTCGGTTCTTTCTTTGACTATCTGAATACAATCTATTTGCGTTCTTTTTATTGTTCTATCATTTCCTTTGTCATTCCATGTAATTTGGGAAAGTTTATGGTCCGTTAACGATAAGTAAATTGTGGCACTCGCCACTCTCTTTTTTCTTAGTTCCATTCTGAGTTGTTCACAATGTTTTAGAACTGATCCTGACTCATGAGAATATTGATAATTGCAGTATACTTCTTAATCTCCTTTTCCTGATAGCGGATTGTGTCCAGCAGCTATTCTTTTTCATCTTAATGTTAATTTTGAACATCTTTCAGTTCAATGAGATTTGCAGTATACTTTTTTTTAATTTCCTTGAACCGTTCCCGCATCTCATCAACCTCCTCATTTAAATTTTTATAATTCTTTTCGATACTTAATAGCTACTCCTCCCTCTTCTCTTTCTCTCGCTGATATTCTTCCTCTTTCTTTTTCTGCTGTTTTAATTTTTATTTCATCTTCTTAATCTTCTCCAGCTCACTTTGATCTCGACTGTCAGGCCCATTATGATCAAAATTCTTCTGTAAAGCCTCTAGTTTTTAGCGAAGTAGATTTTTCTATTATTGCTCACTTTTTAGGAGATTCTCTTTATTTTTGAGTTCATCCTATAATTGCTTGTTTTACTTATTTTCGCCTTATTTGTAAATTATTCTATCTTGGTAGATTATTTATCCTGAAACTGGATTTATTGGAGCAGGTGCCGACATCATTGCCATCGGCAATTTGCCCTCCAGCATCAATTTTAATCTTTTAATCTCCTCGGTGTATTCTCTTAGAAGGGTGTCTTTGGGATCCTCATTTATTTTAGGCTTGTTTTGAATGAATTTAGCACGACTTGCATACCTTAGAGTGCTGAGAGTTTATTCGTAATTGTAGCTAGCTGGAGAAACAGCAGCTATCATTATCGTTTTAGTATTACCACCGAGAGAGTCTTGCAAAAGCCTTGTCAATTTAGAATCTCGATAGGGAATATGATGAGTTTTCCCATCGACTAAGGCTGAAATTACGTTTCCGAGAGCACTGAGAGAAAGATTGATTTTTGTTGCTTCTTTCAAACCTTCTCCCGTTGTTCCAGTTTTACTAGCCCGTTCAGAGCCTGCCAGATCAACGAGATTAAGTTTCGAAGCTTTATATTTATCGTTGCCTTTTTAATCAACATCTTGAGAGTCAATATAGATAGTGAAAATACTATGAGAACGCGAGCTTTCTTTGTTCATATTTGTTTAACGAACAGCACGATTCTTAAATCCAATTTCCATGTACTGTTACATTTTTGCAATAGAATCAACCTTAATCTGTATTAGATCCTTCACAAAAACTCCCTTTTACGGACTTTCCTTCAGTTACATTCGAGCCTTTACATCGTTTCCTAGTAGATCGTGAATCTCTTAATTGTAGATTTCGATGAAGCTACATCGAATGAGATGCGTCTTTGAGGTATCATTTTTGGTAACTGTAATTATTTGACCGAAAGTTCGGGGAATTATGCCTCTAGATTCTTCAGATTAGGTGCCTCCCATCATTGTATGGGTTTTACCGCATCCAGTTTGTCCGTATGCAAAGATAGTCCCATTGTAACCATCAAGCACACTTTCAACCAAAGTGAAGGCACTCTGTTCGTAGATGAGACTTTGAGCTGCATCTGGTGCGAAAACGAAGTCAAAAGAAAAACTTTTCGGTTGTTCTTTAACATCTTCGCGGACAAGGTTAATTTGATTATTTTTGGAATCGACTTCAACGATGCTGACACATCCTAAGTGGACTAAAATGTACCCCTATCAATTTATTTACTATTCATAGGCCTGCAACGGACCATAACTTTGACTGCTTCTGCCATTGGGATCCTGATAAAAATATTATACGATATTTATTGCTTACTTAAGAAACGCCTTATAATTTTCCCCAATCATTTTTTAAGTAATACCTCAGAAAATCAAATTAAAAGGATTAAAAAATGTCATCTGGTGAACTTACAAATATATGCCTTATATGAGTAATTTGATTACTTTATATACTAACAGTTATCTTTATTTATTAAAAATATTATCTGCTGAATTTTGTTCGTTTGCTTTAAATTTGCCATTGAATTCCTCAATTAGCTGAACTTTACTTCGACTAGTAAATTTTATTCATTAAATAGGAATGACTACATACATTTTACTTTCTTATAAAAATTTCACTAAAATAAAAACTCAAAATAATGAATGAAGTGCCCACACATCTGACATAAAAGGAAAGTATTGACTAAAAAAATATGACTCTTATTAAATTGAAAATTCTTCGGGCAACATACTAGCGTTTTTAAAAAATTAAATTTAAAAATATTATCCTCTAAGCATAGAGTTAGTTTAAAAATCAAATCATAAAGTTGATGAAGATAAAGAATTTTTCTATGTAATAATGCCCTGTGTTAATTTTCCTATATTAATGGTTACTAAAGAAAAGGCAACCAAAAATGAGATAACCATATGAGTCTTATTAATGATTGTTTTAAATAAAGGCTAGATCAAATTTGTTTTAAAAGCAAAGAGCATTGGAGTATGATTTAAATCAGTTAAGCTTAGGGTTTGAATAAAATAATAATATTAATGAGTTAGGTGGTCATCAAAGTCATAGGCAACTATTCTTATCAAACGTCTAAATGCCTGGGCGAAGGCGTGTACGGCAAGGTTTATGAGGGCATCTAGCGCGAGTCTAAATAGAAAGTAGCGATTAAAAAGATCGACCTCGCCACATTCACCAACGATAAATATTTATAAAACGCCATCTTCTCTGAAATATATTTGTTGAAGCGATTTAACCATCCAAACATAGTTAAGTTCAAGGATGTATTAAGCTCAAAAAATAGTCTGTACATCATCACTTAATTTTGCAAAAACGGAGATCTCAAATAACTTATGAAACGTAGAAAATTCAAGGAAGAAGAAGTATTCGATTTGATGCGTCAAATACTCAATGGTTTCAGTGAACTTATCAGAGAAAAAATTGTCCATCGAGATCTCAAACCAGCTAATATACTTATCAATGAGGGAGTTTACAAAATAGGGGATTTTGGTTTTGCCAAATATGTTGATAATTTTGGCTCACAAATGCTTAAATCATGCGTGGGCAGTCCCATTTATATGGCTCCACAGATTCTTGAAAGAAGCCAGTATACAACTAAATGTGATATATGGTCTCTCGGAGTTATTTTTTACGAAATGATATTTGGTTACCCGCCTTGGAAAGCCAGAGATGAAAATTAATTGCTTAGAGGCATAAAGACAATATCGATTACTCATATACTTAAGAGGAATAGCTTAACAACTAAAGCTAACTAATTTTTGAAAAAAACGCTCGCTTATAGCGAAGAAGAGAGGATTGGATGGTCTGATCTATTCGAGATGTTTGGCCAAAAATCAATTGAGAAAATTATTGATAATGTGGATAGTGGAAGACCTCAAATTCAGCAGTCATCTAAAGATAGAAATGTAAGGTTGGCAGCAAATAGTGTAAATTCATGGAGTCAACAGCAATTAACTCCTCAAAATAATTCTTTGACAGTCAACATGTATTCTAACAGACCAGCGGCCACGTCTGTTCAACAACCTTCCGTGATGGCAAAATAATCCTCAGAACGTGATCGCAAGCCATATAGCTCACAGAATCAACAACTCTAAAATGTAACAATTCTTCGACAATTCTGCATATTTTATCACTATTATTTGGTGGAGCTATTTGTTCAGATAAACTATATCAAACTAAGCTTGGGCCACATTGAGCTTATTCTTCGCTTATATTACACTCTGTCCATTTTAATTAAATACAAAAGTACTTATTGCATCAGTATTATGAGCATTCACTCTAAGTATGATTAACTTTATTCAGAAACAGCAAACAGCTTGAAGATCTCTATAAAAAGATGAAAGTCTAGCACGAAACATACGAACTTATTTATAACGATATTCTATCCAGAATATAAAAGGAAGGTTTAATCAAGAAAATTAAATCCTAAATGTCTGAAACAATAGGCTATGGTGATATCATCAACGAATAAAAAACTTAAAAGATAGAAAGTAATTTCATTTTAAAGTAGATATGATGATTAAATATGCTCACTAAATGGCCGAGGTAGTCGGAGATTAAGTTAGAAGGAGATCAAAGAATATGAAAGAGTTCACAATTGTCTAGATCTTAGAGAACATTGTTGACGTCCTTTCTCTCGGAATTGGCAAAATCAAAGCTTTAAAATAGCTTAAATAAGATTCAAAAGCAGAAGATTAGGATATGAGGGACTATGTGACCAAAGTCATAAGCAAGCTGGACAAAGTAAGTTCCAACATTTGATGAAGCCATTGATATGCATTTCACTCATAATTAATAATTAATGCAAATGATTATCAAAATAAATTTAAAAGATCAATAACCGCATTATATGATTTTACTGATAGAAAATTGTACTCTTCCTTGAAATTTATTTGTCCACTTGTCAAAATTTTTCTGATTGCTCAATAATTTTGAGATATCCTGAACATTGTTAAAGTTAGACTCAATTTAATTAGTGATGAGATCTTTTAAAGATAAAATTTATTTTCTTATTCGACGCCATTCAACTTTTATCATGTTGTAATGCAAACAACTCCTACTCAATATTTTGCCTGTTAATGGATCCACTATCGTTAATAAATTGCTAAAGAGTGGGTATGAACTATCTGCGTATTGACGTAAGAATGGTTATATTTAATTGTTTGCGACAAAACATGATTAACTGACATTTCCTAGGGTAACTGTTTGATGTTCATTATCAAAATCTTATCCATAAAACTTTAGAAACTCTAGCAAAATTTAGCAGTCTGCATCTTATCTTGATTCTTTAAACTATTTATAATATGCAGCAAGCATCATAAATTGGCAATATGAACCCAGTCCTCCACTATAATTTTACTTCCATCCTCGCAAAGAAAAACTATATTTTAAAGCCAATAGTATTCGATGCATTGAAGGATAATTAGCTAAATGGCTTCTCATAAATTAAGTTGAATTAGAATTGCCTTAATTTTCATTGTTTGGAAAACTGATATCTACATTTACAATTGTTCCTTTGCTTGGGTCTTTCATGTCTAAACTTTGTGAAAGAATTGGATTAAAAAAATTCATGTAATCTGATTTTATTTTTGTAAGGCAATAATTTATTGAAGTATCAATTGATAGTCTTACCAAAGATTTTTTACTTTTGGAAAGATGAGTTGAGCAAGAAATGACCCATCCCATTGCATTGATATAGATGGCAATATTGGTTAAATAGTCATTAATGAGTTCTCTAGAATTGCAAGGCAACTGACATATCATAATATCAATGTCTGATGAAGGAAGGGCCAATCCAATTGCATTTGAACCAAACAAAACAGCATTTGATGTTG
>Ga0302186_10000686_pt1 | contig 29734 bp, 18 predicted proteins | sample II_Bog_E1_2_FD_198782 | JGI IMG/M metagenome (GOLD analysis project Ga0302186, IMG submission 198782) | Peat permafrost microbial communities from Stordalen Mire near Abisko, Sweden - II_Bog_E1_1 | ecosystem: Environmental > Terrestrial > Soil > Wetlands > Peat | place: Sweden: Abisko... | reverse complement strand
GAAAGTAAAGAAGGAGAATAGGAACTCAAACTGATTAGAAAAAAATACGATGCTGCCAGTTTTAATGACAGTATAATATCATTAGGAACTGGTTGCACTGCTTGTGTTGTTTTGATAACTCCAAACAAGATAATAACTGCAAACGCTGGAGATTCAAGAGCTGTTCTTTGCAGAAAAGGGCGTGCAATACCTCTTTCGTTCGATCACAAACCAGATAATTAGATATAGTGGAAACGTATTCAAGGGGCAGGAGGAGATATAATCAATGGACGCATCAATGGAGGCCTGAATCTTTCCCGTAGTCTGGGAGATTTCAATTATAAAAAGTTAAAAAATCGCCCTTATGATGAACAACTCATAACCTGTAAGCCTGATGTAAATGAAATCGCGAGACAGCCGGGCGATGACGAATTCATAATTTTGGGCTGCGATGGCATCTGGTAGAAATTTGTAAACGATAGTCAACCGATGGTGACTAAAATAGACAATTTTCGAAAAACTAATACAGATAGTCTCATTATATTAAAGATATTGTTAGACTAGTTTGTAGCAAGGTAGACGAGTGAAGAGGTTGGATGCGACAACATGACTTCCGTATTCATCGAATTTCTTTGATAATAAGCCTAAATAATCTTATTTAGAGAATAAATCGCATTAATAAATTGTCTGCCTGCTTTAATATTCTTTAAATACTTCTTTGATTAAATATTGTTCTCTGGGAATTGCTATTCATTTAATAATTTATCGTTATATCAATAATGTTCAGTAGATTGAAGGAAGCAATTTCAAAAACAGCGGAGGAGGAACATGAAGCTGTGAAAAAGCGCAATATTGATGTCTCCTTTATAAATCCTAAGGAAATTGAAGAATACAAAAAAACTTTAGGAGAAGTCAAAATCAATGTTGAATAAATATCGTAAATCAGCAAGAATTGTAAAGAAGATGTGATAGCGTTTATAAAATCTCAAAAAACTGCAAAGGAAACTGCAACAAAAACTAGTAAATAGGAAGATGAAGAATATACCCTGGAAGAAGATATGGATGAAATCAAAGCCCTAATCAAAGACGTGATAATACAGCTAAATAAACTGCAGCAAACGAACGAGGAAATTAAAGACAAAGTTAAAAATGTTGGAGGAGAAGGATCTTCTTAAAAATTGAAGGAAAGTCAGGAAACCATCAAAAAATATGAAATGGAGTTAAAAACACTTCGGTCGAGCGAAGAAAACAACAAGGAAATACTGGGGACTCTCCGTCAGCAAACACAGCTTTTGTCCAAGTAAACGAAGGATCTGCAATAAAAAATAATGAAAAATGAGAAGGACCTCTCTTAAAAGGTTGTCTTAATTCAAAATCTTCAAGAGTAAAAGAATATATTATTGTAAATGAGATCAATTGAATCCAATCACACCAACCCTGAAATTGAAAACCTAAAAAATCAGATCACTGACATTGATAAAAAGCTTGCTATAGAGAGGACAAAAGTTCTACAGAAGGAAAAGGAAGTGGATACACTCAAAAAGAAAATGGAGGAAGACAGAGATAGTTTATAAAAAATTGCTGATTAACTCAAGGAAAAGGAGTTGAAATCCAAAAAGATATTAGATAAATACTAAAGATCAAAGACTGAAATTAGAAAATTTAGAGAGGAAAAGACAGAGTTTATCAAGAAATTAAATATGGAAATTGCTTCTCTCAGTGAAAAATTGCAAAAATTAACTGCTTAAAATCAGGATCTAAATTCAAAATTAAAAACTCTGCAGGACAAAAATTAAAACTTCTAATCCGAGATATCTAAAACCGAAGGAAAAAGTTTAGAACTGGAATCAGCCCGCGCATAACTCAAGCAATTGAGGCAAGAACAAATATAAACCACTGCTAAATTTGAAGATCAGCTCAACTAAAATGCTAAGCTCAAATCATTAGTAGACCAACTGCAACTAAAGCGTAAATCCTTACTAGAGGCCCTTGAAAAGCCCATCAATCATGAAATTAGAACACTTGATAAGATAATTCGAGCTCTGTAGCGACTATATAAAGAGTACATTGAAATTGTTTTTGAGAAGGGAAATATTATTGGTTTCGAAACCAAAATATCGTATATCTTGAGTAATGTTTGCGAAATTAAGTAAGATTTAAAGCTCTGACAAAATCAATGTTTATCAAACAATATATAGTCATTTATTACTGAGTATTATTATGAGACATAATTATTCTCAACATTTGTTTCAGAGTTGATATTAAAATTAGACCAGAAAAAGAATAAATTATTCATTAAATTTTGCTCAGTTGATGAAGAGGGTCAAAATATGACTATTGCGAAAATTATTAATTTTATTACAAATTTGTTAATAATGAATTTTACTGAACATTCTTAAATTTTTATTGCAGATTCTTGAAGTAATTGAACATTTAATCAGAGGTATTCTTTATAGTCAGCACCTTTCTAATCGTAATATGGTGTCCTTACTAAAATAACAGACAATGCTTTTAACCTTTTTCGTTTTATACAATTTTATACAATTTTCAAATATTGATTAGTTAGGTAGGATGAGTTCCATTTAACTTTCAGGCATCTCGGGCATCAGTTCGGACGCCCTTCAAACTCGATACTAAAAAGCACTAAAGCAAATCAACAAACTTATAGAAATAAATCGCCAACTGAAAGAAAATTCTTCACAAAACGAAGAGCATACATAAAGTGTAAGAGTGGAATTAGCGAATCTTCGGCAAGAAAATAGTGAACTTAATAACTAGAACAGCATTTTATAAAGTAAGTACATGTAACTATAAAATCATTATCGCTAATTGGACGACTATTGCAAGAAGTTGTAGGAAGAACTATAACAGTGTCATTTAGTCAATGACGAAATGACTCAAAAATTACGGAACAATGAAAAAGTTACCAATGAATAAACTGAGAAACAGAATTTGGAGTGCAAGAATATCGCCAAGGAAACGGAATTAATTCGTCAGACTTATCAATAGAACTTGATGATAATTGAGACAGATAAGAAATTAAAAAATGAATTAAAAAAGGAAAATTAAGAACTGAGAGCCACAATCAACAAATTACAGGAAGCAAATAGCAAATTGATTGCAGAAGCAAAGGAGTAGCATATTTAATAGATGAAAATTAAATTATCTCAGGCTGGAACTTACATCAACAAATTAATGGCAGAATGTAGCGAGCTTAAAAATAAGCAAATAAGTCAAGAGGCACTCTAATAAAAACAGAAAATGCATCAATATATTGGAGGCAATTTGATTGGAATTGATATTAAGCAAAATGAAGTCGTTAAAGGCTTAATCTTTGAGTATAAAAAGAAGATAAAAACTTTAGAAGGAGAAAAAAAATAACTACAATAAAAATTCAAAAGTCTTGTCCATCAATCAAAAAGTCCTTCTAAGGAAAACTATACGAAGAAAATAGAGTGCCTTGAAAAGTTAACTTAGAAACAACAAAATTAAATTGCAAGAATTATTGAAACATACGATCGGTAGATTAATACCATTCACAAAGATAACACTAAACTAAAGTAAAATTATAATGCCTTGGCCAGTAAGTACAAGTAAGTAAATAATTAATTAACAGAAAAATAAAAATGTATTAATGAGCTTAATAACCGAATTAATAAAATTGTTTTGGAAAATGAAACCTTAAAGAAAGCTCATTCTAATGAGGTATCTGAGAAAGAGACTAAGATAAAGTAGTTATAAGAGCTTAAAAGCCTAGCCATTTTACCAAAGAAATAGCCAGAAGAACCTTCCCCATTAAAATAAGAAGATCGAAAAGTGAAAAATACTGATACCCAAAAAGAAGCATCAACTCCTTCTTTTAATCGTAAATAAACTATTCTTCCATCTCAGAATCATAAAATTCCAATAACGGTACGATATGGAAATCCAAATGAAGGGCAGGATAACTTCAAATTTATCCAAAATGTAAATATTATAAACGGTTTTAACCTGAGTCTCAACAGTCGTCCTCAAGTTTGATTCGACTCTTCTTAATAATTTTAACTTTATTATATTTAAATCAATATGTAAATATTTAACCCTTCAAAGTGCTACATTTCTACAAGAATTTAGAATATATTTAGTTTTATTATTTATAAGTGGAGATAATATATATGAGATATACAGCAAGTATAAATCATAGTTAATTAATTTTATTATCAATTTCTGATTCTTTGGCTGCATCTTTAAAGTTAAATAAAGTAGAAATTAACGTAGTGTTGGTCTCATAGCCCTATCGTAGCTTTTGCATTTACTATAAAAATTGCTATTTGCACCTGTTAATAGCCTTAATTTTTTAACCTGAAAGTTCTGAAGAATTGGTAAAATTTCCTTTATTGTTTGATGACTCACTAAACTATTTTTGAGAAGCACTTCCAAAATTTCTTTAAAATTATTTATTTGTCAATATGAAGTAGGAATCCTTTTTACATCCGACATATAGTTTAGTCAAGCCCATTCCTAAAACTTTCATTTATTTCGATGCATAGTCAAATATGTAGCATTTGGCCTAAATTAGTTTTAGGAGTTCACTATATTCATTTCTTTTCAAAGTTTATTTACTTTATAGGTTTTAATCTTTGGAACTGATCAACTGAACAGTTAGGAAGGTCTAATCTTAAAATTCCTTAAATATTTCGAAGTAGAGCCAATCTATTGAGCATCCTTTCGCTATTCTATCTTCTAGAAACTGTAGCTGTTCGAAGAATTTATTTATTTTGGTAGAGTATCTTCTTTTATTCTCATTGCTTAATTTCCTTTCATTCCTTTTTAATTTTTATGACACAATTGCGAAAAAACTATGCAATTTAATTGTTTATTTGCGCTTTAAAGTATCCAGCAGGTAACTAAATAGTATGATCGTTTCAATATTATTCGAGAAAAAAAGCTTTTTGATTCTGTTATAATTGCCGGTAGTATTGTTACTATTTCCACTCATCATTGATCTATAATCGGAACCTTCTTTTTCTTTTTCCTGAATTATTTTTTCTTCCTCTTGCATTGAATAGGCGATGTATCTATCAAGAGTCAATCTCAAAATTTGAGAGTGCTTTTGATTGCGGGTTACTTTCTAGTAAAACTTTGTGAGTAAATTCTGAAAATCCCTGTGCATTATCGATAATATGGTTGGGCCAATAATATATATTGTATTAATATTTTACGCTGATCCTAACATCTGTTAAGGATATGATTAAAAACAAACAATATCTATCAATACTTTATACAATAAAATTAAGAAATTTCTTTCATTTTTTAGCAATTATCCAGCCATTGTTATTATTGTTAAGATTTTATAACTTTATATTATTCAACTATAATGTTTGAAGCCTTGGTCTAAAGACTTCTCAATAAAATTCTCGGATAATTCATCGAAGACTTTAGTGCTGAGAATCTCAGTATTGGAATTTGGTCAGGAGTAGTGATCCTAAAAAATGTTTCCTTCAAAAAAGAGATAATAAAGAAACTTAATCTTCCATTTAAGATTAAATATAGTAGACTTGGCTGCTTAAAAATGAATATTCCTTGGAAAAGTCTCACATCAAGCAAAATATAAGTCCTGCTTGAAAATTTTGAGCTTCTCATTGAATAAATTCCTGAGACCTAATGGCAGTGCAAAGACACAAGAATAATCTAAAAACGTAAAAAATAGATTCAAAGTTATTGTGAAAGTGTGATTAATACCTTTGCCAAGAATTCTGATCAAAGTAAATAAAGTGAGGAAGGATATTTTTCTAAATTAATTATGAAGATAATTGACAATTTGCAAATCACAATTAAAGATATTCATATCAGATATTAAAACTAATTTGCCAGAGCGTACCTAAAACATAAAATAGTTTTTCATTTGGAGTCACTCTCGAAGAGTTAAAGCTTTATACGGTTAATTTAAAGGGGGAACCAGAATATATTGATAGAAATAAGCAGGAATATTTGAATTAACCACTTAGAAAAAGACTAGAACTCAATAATATAGGTATTTACTGGAACGAGCAATCCGAAATATATAATGAATCCAACTATCAGCCAAAAATGAGTAATACAATTGCAAAAAGAAATCAGTCCACATTCTATCATAACTATATCATCCTCATGTCTTCTCAAGCTAAGCTGCTACAAAGATAACCTGGTAAACAATTTGTATTTCCATAAATTGATCTGTCTATAAATCTCTAGACTTTAAAAATAGAGATATCAAATACTCAGCTTCAACAAATGATTATTTTAGGATAAAGGATGCAAAAGTTTAAAAAATAAATAAAAAAACAGAATAAAGTAAAATTGGATAAAAATACTATCAAAAGATATATAGAAGATTTTTCAGAATTATTTCCTGAATATTATAATGAATGGGGAAAAGGAATGTCTGCTTCAGGCTTGAATAAACTTGATAATATATTATAAAAGATGGAAATCGATGATTTTACATTTGGAATAAAAAAATACCTTCAGGATAAAGAAAAATAAAGAATGATGAATGAAAAGAAACAAAAGAATAAAGGATGGTTCAGACAACCTAAGGAGCTGACTCCTCAATAAATTGAATAAATCGAGAAATACTTGAATGAGAACTTTTCATCATAAGTTACAATCATAAAAAGACCGTAAGATTATTACTATGTCTCAATAAATTTTACAATAAATAAGTTCTAAGTTGCTATCATTAACACGATGTCAATAATTTAAGAAGGTATAAGAGCTGGTTTTGTTACATTAGAGATATAATTTAAGTTAAGATAAAAAGGATTTGAAATGAATTTAGGATTACATGATATCGGTATTAATATGTTTAAAAAGATTGGAATGTAACCTCAAAATATCAAAAGGATATTATATAAAATTGTTCGCTAAAATAGTATGGATCCTTAGAAATACCTTAAAATGATCATAAAAAGTAATCCTCTATAAAAGAAATACCTTAATACTGATATTTGTTTACATACTTCGGAGTTAATGATCGTTTTTGATCCTAATATTATTTCAATTGCAACTCAATTTGCTGATTTGAAGCTAAACCAATAAAATAAATAGGCTGCTTTATAAAAATACGGAGAGTTTAAATAAAAAACATAAACATCTATAGTCCAATCAATTGAAAAACCAACCAAAATGCAAATTGGTATCGATATTGTAATTAACACAATCACAGTTGCAATCCCCTTTAACCCTAAACAGCCGCTTTCTGATTGTTGGGGTGTTAATTTTGGCAGTATTTGTTTCCAATCCAATCAATAAACTTTAATTCAAACTTAAATTCAGTAAAATCAACCTTTATAAGTCTATAATATAAAGTTAACAGATTTTAGCTTTAGGCATTACAAAAATATTAATGAACTTGAGCTTCACCAAAAAACCTCAATGAAATATAAAAATATTATCAATGCCGTGATCAATAACCTAGACTTTTAAGTCGGGATTTAAATTTATGAAAAATGCACAGAAATTATTCCGAAATTGAAATTGAAAGTAGGCTTACCTGAATTGCAAGTTAATATTAACAAGTTTACTTATCACAATCTCTTGAAAATAGACCAATGTTTTCAATAAAGTGATCAAATATAAAATTATAAAAGAAGTTCAATAAAAAGCGAAAAAGCCTAAATTATGAATAAGGCCTCCAAAATTGGATATGTTCATATGAAAGATTCCTACACCAAAATTTGGAAAAGGTATGTTGCAATTATGAGTGAAAATTTCATTTACATTTATCTTGATAAAAAGGATTAATATTATGCTGCCTATTATTTTATAAAGGGGGCTAAAATGGAAAAATATAGAGATCCTAAGGATAAGGAAAAACCATTTCATTTCAAAATTAAAAATAAACTTAATGAGGTTATCTTTGGATTTGACAAGGAAGACCTCATCGAAGATTGGATTAAGAAGATTACAATAATGCAGCGATCTTAATTTGAATAGGAAGTAGTAACAGCTATATTTGATATGTCAGTAAATCCTCTGGTAGCCTCAATGATGGCTTCAAAAAGAATAGAGCATAATCAACTAAATATTTTTGTTGAGGCCTTAATAGAATCGACAAATATTAAAATATATTTAAGTTAATCTTTGTAATAAAATTTGATAGATTTAAGTCTGCAAATGCTCAGCAGCCGATTATATATCCATGAAAGTAAAACATTGATTAATCTGAATTTATATTCTATTGAGCTCAAAGACACTCTTAAGAAATATAAAAATCAGCGATTAAAATATTTTCTTCATTCATCTCATCCAGTGGAGACTAAGAATTTAATTAATATTAAAGTTTAGCAAATCAATAAACAACATCCTGAATATCGTCAAATTGATTCGAATATTAACATTACCTTTGGAATATTAAATTGCAATTACAAATGTGAAACAGTTAAAAATTTGCTCGTATTTTTTGTAGCAAATGAAGATAAATAGCTAGAATAAAATAACAAATAGATTAAGCCATCTCAATAAAAAAGTGAAGCGATCAATGACTAAAATAATGATGAGCATATCATACTCAAGTTAAACTTAGAAATATCTTAGATTGCCTTGCATTTGGTAAATGAAAAAATAAAAACCATTATGGGAAAGCTTGCAATATCAAATCTCAATTTATAAACTAGTCTTTCTCAAAGAAGAGTGGTTTTAAAGGGTAATCTAGGCCAGCTTTATTATAAAGATTTTACTAACTATCCGAAAACTATCATCGAAGAGCAATAATCTTACGGATAAGGACGTTATTTATTGATTGGCCAAATTGATAAAAATATTAAATTGCTGGATTTCTAAATGTAAATGTTAAAAAAAATGAATCACAATAAAAAATTATTATTAATCAACATGCATTTAAATAATATCAAAATATATTATACCCAACAACCTATTCTCAGGATCATTACTTTTATTACAACTCAAATGCTTCCATCTTTGGGAGCTGAATAAACAAAAATAAACTTGAAGGATAACGAGGCTAAACCCGATCCTACAACAATGGATATTAAGATAGACCTTACAAATATTAATGTATTTGTAGAGCCAGATCCGTAAAAACCTGAATCTTAGAAATAATTTATAAAGGTAAATATTGATAAAATAACAGTCAAAAATGAATCTATCCATCGTTCATATGTTAAATCTCTGAAGCCTGTTATATTGGTCTAAAATTATTCAGTCAAATTAAATGATATGAGTATTTTTCTTCAGTTTATTGATGGTAAAGGTGAAAGGCACAGCTATAAACTTACTAATAATCTTAATTTTACTTGCTAGACTGATCTGATTGCTAATCCTCAATACTACTTAAAAAAATATGGCAGCTAATTTGAAAATGGACTGAGGACTAATTGCATAATGACACCTTTCTTTATGAGAATGAATCATGACGATTATAGTTTCATAATGAAATGTCTAAATTGGAGTATTACTCACAATGATGGAGCCGAATATATTTTGTTTGGACAACCTTAATCGCATAAAAATATACAAAATGTACCAGCTTAAAATATTTAAAAACTCTATCTTGTCGTAAAAATGGATTAAATTTCAGTATTCTTGTATCAAAATAATATTCCTATAGCATTTTTAATCTTAAACAATTTGACATATACTCAAATATCTGGAGTAGAGATGGTAATGAATCTTTTAATCCAAAATTTATATGGAACTGCTATTGAAAGTTTGCCTTAAAAACATATCCTGATCTAAAAAGGTCTTTTTAATGCTTTAGGATATACTCATATTCACGAAATTTAGGATATAAATAATATCAATGCATTAATAAAATAATTTGATAAAAGCTATCAATTAAAAAATAGTAATGAAACTCCTTTTTTATCATTCAAAATGTCAATGAATGAAAAGAAAACATGTATACGCATAAATATCGACTAATTAATCATAGATATCGATATTAAGATACTCTATATCCTTATAGGCTTAACTAACGTAGATCCGGATTATATCAAAGGACCGGAGCCAGCTGTCTCTAAAGATATTGATAATTAGTTGCAGGATAAATAAATTAGATAAATAAATTAAAACTAAAAATAAATTGAGCCTCTATTTAAAACATTTGAAGATGAAGGATAATCAAAATTAGGATCTCAAATCCAACAGTAGTTTTAGTTTGCCTTTTAAATTAATAAATTAATTGCAAGTATCTCAGAAAGGAAAAAATAAAAATTCATAGTTATTGAAGGGGCGGTTTATTTGACTTTATTCAATCAAGGCGATAGAGATATGATCTATCTCAAAAAACAGTTTTTGAAAGAAGAAGCTCCTAAAAAGATAAATCACTCAATTATCAAAGCATAATTACGACACTTTACTCTTTACTTTTGCACAATGAGAAACAGTCTTATTAAGAATAAGCGATAGATATTAAAGCCAATGAATATTAACTGTGAAATAATTAAATTTTACACTTATTAAGTTTCGGTTATGATTCTGTCAACTGACATTATAGTTAATACTGAATAGGTGTTATTAACGGTGTCTTTAAAGGATGTCTAAAATCTTAAAGTTATCATGCAAGATAGCACTGCTATTTGGGAGGAACAGCAGCCCAAATTAAAAGAAGAAATTTAAAAATAAAACCAAAGATAAATTAAAAAGATATAAATTAAAATTGGAGATAAGATTCAAAGCAGTACTAAACTCAAGGCCAAAATGCAGATTATTCAAATAGACCTAATAAATGACTGCAATAACAGTTTTATGCCTGTCCTTAGATTTATTATGCAATAAACTTAGCCCTATATGCATCAGTACCTCATAAAAACTCATGTGATGATTGTACCCATTATTTCGATACTATATTTCAACCCTCGATCCTCATGTTGGTAGCCAATTATTGAAACATTTAAGTCTTCGGTTGACTATCTGATGCTTATTGGTAAAGATGGACCAAAAATGACTTTGCTGATGTAAACAGACAAAGAAGTAACTGGGTCATTAAAAATTAATATTTCCACGCAAATGATCTCAACTCTGTTAGCTGCTAAATAAATTGCTTCGGCATAAAAAGGCAAAACAGTTTCAAATGTTTAAACTTAAGAGGTTGAAATATCTTCGTTTATTTTTCATAATATCACCAATTCTAAGATCTATCTCAGCCGAGGCCAAAAATAATTTGAAATATAACCCCTTTTCAAAGGACCAATTCGACTTTAAACTGGCAAATAATTGCTCATCAGGATAAGGAATCGAAATTATCATTTAAAACTGGATCATTACGGAATTTTAAAAATTCCTCAATCAAAATATTTCATTCAATATGATTTCTAAAAATTGAATCGTATCATCAAATTTCTTCCAAAGCTGATGATAAAAAACTGTACACAAAGCCTTATTTATTTAAAGCGGTAAAGCGGTAAGCAATAATCTGTAATACAAATGTAGGTGGGAGACATAATTCCTCTTGATTTCATCAATCGATTTGCTATTTCTTTGCGAGGCACTTCATACACTTAAATGGTTCCAGTTTAAAATATTATACTGAGAAAGTTTGTATTTTCCGAGCATAAAAAGTTTTTAGTTTTGCTGGATCACAAATAGATAATAAATAAGTTTAGTACGATTGAAGTCATTCCACCTTTGGTGATAAACAATTATCTACCAAAATTTATACAATTACAATTTATTTACTAGCTAAAGACTATCATTACGAAGGGAATTCAACCACAGCAAACTCATTAGGTGTGTGCGAGCTAAGATATCAACAAATTATAATTTAGAGCTTTGATTGCGGGATACGTATGGACAACAAAGTTTAGCTTTAGGTAGTAAGCATCAGATGAAGAACTTCGACTTTAATTGGAGGATGATGATTGTGCTAAAACTACCATTAACTATCAATTTTCCAAGGGGAGCAATTTCCAATATACTCTAACCCTTTACTGTAAAAAGATAATAATAAATGAAATTAAAGATAAATTAATCGTTTACGGAAACCATTAAAATGATTAGAAAAACAAAATATTCGGGGATTATTAAATATTGGGTGGGCAAAAAAAGTCAGATCCTCTCCATGATGATAAACTTATCATGGTGGGAGAAGAAGTAGGAAATAAAATAAGGGTTTGTGGGGTAAATTCTCTGATTGATTTTGCCACCCCCATTTGTATTGGAGGGTTAGGATCTTCTCAATCGAGGATAGTTGTTGATAGGATCTACAAAGGAAGGAGCGATAGTCTTTTTACTGTCGTTAACGTATAAATATCATTGCTCAAAATCAGTAAATCATGCGATATCTTTTGCAAAACAATTATCCTTCGCAATCAGAGTATTATTATTAACAACACCAAAGATGACATAAGCATAATGGAGGTGATTTCCGATTATTATAAATTTCACATTGCTGCGGGGTCGAAATAGAGCTTTATCTTTGGTATACCTGATATAAAAGGGAAAAATAAACACAGTGGAGTTGTGATTTAAAATACAAAATATCAAAGCAAAGTAGTTCATCTTCCAGAAAAGGGGACGGTATTCTTTAAAATGCACAATAATAGTATCATGGAGAAAACAATATAACATTCCTTTATCTATCATAAAATTAATGTCAAATAATGTCAATCCTATCTCATATACTAAATTGATGAAATTGTCGAAGAAGATTTGCCTTATGAAATTATTATCAAATCAGGCAATATCAAAGTTGTTGTGCCTTCTTAAAATAAGACTATTAAGCATGGCTAAATATATCGATTTATTAAAGAAATAAGCTATGACCAATAGCATTAAGTATTATTGTATCTCGCCTCTCGAGATAGTCCAGAATATATTGAAATCAAAGTGTATCCTGATGATCTCAACTATCGAAAAAAGGAATCTCTGACAGTAAGAAAACAAAATACTATTGAGCATATGGCAGTAGAGGTCTACGTGACATTCAATGATAGCAAAAAGATCATCAATATTGATGAGGTACATCGACAGGGTGAGATCAGATAAATAGATGTTAGCTATATACTGTTTAATTTGGCAGAAATAGTGTTGTCAATTAATCAAAACTTGCAGTAGCATGAGCAACCTTACGAATCACTGGTGTTGACTTTAAAAAGATGTTGCTTTATTAAAAATTAAACTGATAAAAAGACTGAATATCAATTTAAACTTGGATTTCTACAAATTGATCAAGCTTTCCCACATACTCTCTCCAATCCTGTCATCATAACCCCAAATAAATTTTAAGAATTCACAAGAAGTTAAAAGCCTTAATCAATTTTTAACTCCATGATTGTCATTAATAACGAACTGAAATAGCACACATTTATAAACTAAGTCGTAATTGACGTTAACGATCTTGTTGTGCAATGCACCGTCGATTTTATCAATCTTATCATCGTAATATCGAAGTAATATGCATCAGTAATTAATTTCAAGGAGGAAAACTATACTGTCTCAACAAAATTGCAAACCTAAAAATGGAGAGATATTATTGTACCGAAGGAAGAGAAAAAGGTCTTTATCAAATCAATCACCATATCTCCATTTTCTATTGATCTTTCTGCTTAACTCAAAATCAACAAAATCAAACTTAAAAATAATCAATTTATATCCACTGTGCTCAGTGCCATTGGGGTTGTCGTATCAAATATCTAAGGAGCAACCATTTCACTCGATGGAATATAAATTACGGACTGCATTGATACGGCTGATATTATCATGGCTGAATTGACTAAAAGATATAAAAATAATTTTACAGCTCAGCTATATAAAATAGTTGGAAGCCTGAATATAATTGGCAATCCAATGGGATTACTCAAAAATATTTCTACTGGATTTAAGGACCTAAGGGATAAACCCGCACAAGGCTTTGTAAATGGACCTGCTGAGTTTGGTCTTGGAATTGCCCAAGGAGCTCGATCGCTCATTGCTCATTCCGTCGGAGGAGCTTTTAAATCATTATCGGGGATTACTGGAACCTTTTCTACAGGATTAGCAACTTTAGCCTTTGATAAGTAGTTTGAGGCACATCGATAGAAATAAAAAATGAAGAAACCTCAAAATATTATCCAAGGCTTATAAAAAGGAGGAAAAGCTATTTTATATGGTTTTAAGGAAGGTCTGGCTGGAGTGTTTTTACAACCATATCAAAATGCTAGAGATTAAGGCGCTCTTGGTTTTGTTAAGGGAACAGCCAAAGGATTAGCAGGACTCGTTGTCAAACCAGTCACTGGCATCATAGACTTTGCCTCAAAAGCAACCTAAGGGATAAAAAATCAAGCTTTAACCTTTGAAGACAAGCCAAACGAATAAAGAATGAGATATCCTCGAGTCTTTTATACATAATGCTATATTATGAAGGAATACTGCTTAATAGACAGTAGTCTTCAATCTATCTTGAAAAAAGTTGCGTACTAAGACAAGTTTGCTAATTCTATATACCTATAAGGCAATCCTACGTCAAATTAAAATGAATATCTAGTGATTTAACAATCTTATGTGGCTTTAGTTGATGCTAAAAAAAGAAAAATAAAGTGGTCAATGGATATTGATTTAACTGAAATTGAAAATCAAAGCAAAAAGAATTTGATAGAATTCAGGTGCAATAGACAATCAAGAGTTCATGTAATTATTAATTAATTTAGTCGAATCATTACTTTGTCGAGCTTGATTAGAAATAAACCTGTGATAAGATTACAACTATGATACTTAACCTGCAAAAGGAAAGAGCCTAATCTTTATGAACTTGATATTTATACCTCTCCATATTAAGGAAGATACTATCCAGTGGCAAGTCTTGCAATATATATTATATTGTTTTAAATCGATAGATGAACTATACATAATATTCTAATTAGTAGATTGAAGTTGGAATTTTAATTGATAATTATTCGAGGAAAATACTCTTTGATTCCAGATCAAAATGTGATTCTCCTATTTATTTATACGAATATTTCTTAAATCAGTATAATTTAGGGCTAATTATTGTGAGTAGACAATAAATTTAATGTAGGATATGAAATCACTTCATAATTTGAAACATCAATTTCCCTCTAATTTAAGAAGGAATGGATGTTTTAAAGCATCGTGGGCTTTCATTCTTTCATCGGGATTTTTTCTTACCAATTTTTAGATAAAATCAATTGCTTGTTGTGACATTTTTTCAGGATAAGTTATGGCTTATGTTTCAACATTTAAAATCTTTTTAACCGTTTCTTTTCTACTTATGTGATAAAAAGGAGCCTTGCCTGTGAGTAACTCATAAGTCATAACTCCTAGACACCACAAATCAACACTCATATCATACTCATGGCCCTCAAGTATTTATGGGGCGGCGTAATCGAACGTTCCACAGTAAGTCTTTCTCCGTTCATTACAGAATGTGGCCCATCCAAAATCGCATAATTTACAAACGTTCTTGATAAATAAATTAGTACATTCGAAATGACTATATTTTCAGGTTTGATATCTCTGTGTGCAATGTCAAGATCATGCAAATATTAGATAGCTTCAGTCATTTGCTTCACTATAAGACCAGCCTACTTTTCAGTCAAAATTTTAGTCTTTTTTAATTGAGCATAAAGTGTGCCTTGCTCCATATACTCTAACACTATAAACAAATGTGTCTTATCGTCAAAACATCCGTACATCCCCAGAATATTTTTATGATTGAGGCAACTTTGAAGTCTAATTTCTAATGAGAGCTGTTCTATCATGAAATGTGACTTAATCATTTATTTAGGTATTTTTTTCAGCGCCACTAAAGTACCAGATCTTTTATGTTTTGCCATGTAGACAATTCCAAATTTTCCCTATCCTAAAGTTTTTCCAATAATAAATTATTCGATTCCTAATTTTGCAGTTTTACTTTTATTTTTTCCAATATCACCATATTCATTAGGGGGAGATGAATTTTGCGTTGAAGTGGGTGATGGAGCTTTTTTGAATCGATCATCATACGAGTATTTGGGTAATTTTGGAGTGTAACATTATGCTGAGAGTCCTTCTTTATTTTTCTTTCGAAATACTTGCTCTTCACTATCTTTTGCAGCCGTATTGCTGGAATACTTACGTTCAGTTTGATTATTTGGTAAGCTTAGATTGGGACTAGATATCTTTTTTAATTGCTACAATTGTTACAAGATCTTTTAATGCTTTCCGCTCTCGAATGGCCTATAATAATCAGTAGTTTTCCAACTTTATTTTTATTATCCTTTAAATTTTTATTTTCTTTACTGAGCTTTAGATTATTCAATCCTCGCGATTTTTTCTTGGTCTTTAGAATTGTAAAGATAATGCCATGACTTACTTTCTCCTAAATTTGAATCTGCTTTCTGACTGTATCCTAATAAGCCACTCGAATCATTTTTGGAATATGGCTCATAATTTGATTGAACCTAATGTCCTGAAAAGCTTTCAGATATTTTCCTATCAACCTTTGATTTGAATACTGGCTTGATATTCAAAGTTTGCCTAAGAATGTTAGTTGGCTTATGAACTTTATCTTTCTCTTCTTAGTGATCCCAACCCCCAAAATCGGATGTCTTATAGTTGAGAGTTTGCCTCAGTGTTGAGTATTCATTAGGCAGCTTTTTGAGGGTGTCTAAGTTATTAGCTGAAACAGCGTGAAACGTTGACGGTTTTACTGACTCTTTAGCCTTATTGGACTAATCGTACACAGCATACTTCTTCGGACTCTTCACAAAGTTAATCAAAGGCTGTGTATGGTCCGTTCGATTTTGAGGTGATGAAAAAATTGAAAACTTATCCTTCATCCGGTTATTTAAAGAATAAAATGTAATTTTCCCTCTATTAAACTGTCGATTAATCATTAAAAACTGAATCGAATCTTTAGAATTTCAATTGAGTAGTTATTGGGAAGCTGTGATGTGGATTTATTGTAAAATTCACTTACGCACTCTTCAAAAATAATTATACTCGAAAATCATTTAAACAAATAAAAACCGATTAAATCGCTTTTAATTCAAGTGAAAGACAAAGAAAACATAAATATCTCCAAAGTTCTGTTTTCTGGAATATTTTTTCATAAAAAAACGCAATGAGATTAATTATTGATAAATTATTTATTATCTATTAATGATTTGATTTACTTTTTGCATTCAATCTACCTTTTGTTTTTTTATATCTCAAAACAAAATCTATTAGCCTAAAGCAAAAACAATTTAAAAATCTCCTCTATTGTCTTAAATCATAAATTAAATTGATACAAAAGAGAGTGATAATCATGTCAACTTTTTTTTTAATTGCTTGCCACGAGTATTTAAATCCTCCCAATATTTACGAAATACTAATTAGAACGTAGTAAAGTCAAAAGTTAAATAGGGGTCAGGTACTTTTGGAGCGTCTTTTCTTTGTAAGGCTTCCTCCAAAACCAAATATTTCTCAGGAATGCAATCCTCTTCAACTAATTTTTTCATTCCCACCAAATTTAAAATTCTTTTGAGTTCTGCTTCCTTTTTTTTCTTGCAATAGGTTCTCTCCACCTTATTATATTAAATAATATATTTCCATCTCTTCTCACAAAATGTTTAATATCGTATTTTAATGAAATTGGCCAAATCTATTTCATAGTTACGCATATAGAACACATATGATTTATCATACTTCTGGATAATTTTATTTAAAGTTTCATCCAAAATTAGTCTTTAGGTTTATATCCATATCGAGGATGAACGGAAGACATCCCCAATATTAATTTATAATGCCTTTGGATGATGAAAATAGTTATAATGCAAAGAAAAAGGAAGCACCTCAGACGTTACTCCTGAACGATCTCTTATCTACTACAAAAACTTCATAGGACTTCGCTTCTTAGTTTCAATAGGAGTTTTCTTTTCACTATTCTTTGAACTTTTCAGACTTTATTTTTTTCGAGAATGCCTCATAAATTAATTAAGTTGCAATGTACGATGGCAGTCAATTTTTTGCTGATATAGAACAGAAAAAGTAAGATTCTTATCTCCTGAGGTTAGGCTGTTTTCATATCCATCACTGAATTTGAGAATTGCAAAGATATAATTATTCCACAACTGTTTGAGGCACAGTTTCCGCTATTTTCGTACATAGTTCATCCATTCTTCTAATTTATGAAGTTTATCATTCTTTTGCTTTAGACTGCGCATTCCTGCTTTAACTTTTTTAAAAATATCCCCTTTTATTAATTAAACAACTATTTTTTTACGTTGATTTTCAAATTTTCTAATGCGAAAACGAGCAACATACTTTTTAAAATGGACCACTAATAAAAAGAATCGAGATAATCTTTGCTTGCGCAATTTTTGCAGTGAAAATTTGACTTTTGCACTCACAAATAATCTTTTAATAATCTTTTATACTCTATTGAGAAAGAAAGATCTAGCTAAATGGCTGATTTTGATATTTCTTCCTTCATCTACTGAGCAAGAGAGAGTGTTGACAAGATAGCTTTCAATTAACATTTTCACCACAGTTGATTTTAAGATATTTTCATCTTTTTACAGTTTTCTTTTAACATCCTCAAATTATTTTTTCTTTATTCTATATTCAAGACTACTTTAATCAATCTTTTTAAGATTTGTGACAATTGATTCTACTTCTAACTTTTTCTTCTTTTAAAGAATCTCATTCAATTTAATTGAATATGCCTTACTAAAATTTTTCTAGGCCTTATACGACCCTTTTTTTCTCATTTATAAACCTTATAACCTTTATCCAGTTAACTCAGAATTTCTAGATTATGTTGGCCGTAAATTTCTATGACTAAAAATTTGGTCTGAGCTTTGCCGCTTATGTGAGTTATAATTTTTTGAGCGTACTATAGTCATGTTATTGTTATGTAATATTGATCTTTTCGCAAGGTTCACCTTGGGAATTTCTAACGTAGTGCTTTCCACTTCTGTTTTTGTTGTATATTTTGGTATTTATATCGAATGATTATGAGGAATTCTTTCTGTTTTATTGTAGTTTAACGAAAGAATGCTATTATTATATTTTTTTCTAAGAATTTTAATGCGACTATTTTCAGTATTGACTCGAATCATTTTGCATTGACTTAACTGTTTTTTAGCCCTCTACTTCAATAAATACCAATAATCCTCTTCTTAGGTTCGTTAATGTGGCTCATTACTAATCACCGCTGTGAGAAAACTATTTTCAATTGAGTAATCAAGAATTTGACAGTTCATCAAGTCAGTTTGCAAAACTGGTTAGTAAATATAGCTTCCTTTCCATGCAGCTGGAAGCATCATTTTTTAATTTAACATATTTCTTGCGCTTGCCCCCCAAACATAGAGCTGCCCAACTGAGCTAAGGGCAGCATAGTTGTTTTATCTGCCCTTTAAACTGATAAAGTGGGCCGGGCATTTAAAGTATCTGAACTACAAAGGGCGTGGTGTAAATATTGGTTCTTAGTTAATTTAATTGACTTATTTTTTGCTTTATAATATTTGTTTTACATGCCCCATTCATAAATTTGACCCTATGTCGTTAGAGCAAGAGAGTAATGATATCCAGCAAAAGCAGTAATAATATACTTAGAAGTAAAAACTGGTTGCGGAGTTCCAATGACATCCTAAATAACATGAAACATACTTCTGAAGGAAGTTCTCCGTAGCCAAGACCAAGAGATTTGCACCCCCAACTATAAAGTATTCCTTACTAATCCCAGCATAAACTATGATAAATACCAACAGATAGTCCTTTTATTTTTGCAGTAATCCTAATCCGATCCAAGGTTGGATAACCAATGATTGTTCTATTACTATTGTTGAGATAATAGAGTCGATTTAAGTTATCAAATTTTCTTTCAGGAGTATAATAAAACAGATCATTTTAATCAATGTTATTAATTAAAAAAGTTTCAAAGAGGGAGTCGTATTCAGAAGAAGAGAAAGTGTTTATTTTAGTCAAATTGCTAACATCTATTAGTTTCTTGGAGCCCCAATTTAAAAGATAGTACTCCTTCTTTGTTTTTATAATGACTTCCTTCTCGCCGATTAGAATTTTTGTTACTTTCTTTCTGATAAAAGATGAAAGATTAATAGGACTGTCAAAGGGTTCACAGATTAGCCATGCCTACTCATTCTCTAATTTACAATTAAATTACAATCGATACTGGTGAGTATATTTCCTTGCGAATAAATTTTGACTGGTTTGATCCTATCTTTGTTCATGGTTTGCCTGCATTCACCATGCGAAGAAGGACGAAGTTATATTTAACCGATATTTTCATTTCCGGATAATTTTAGCTTATTCAGTTCTCCAATCACAATGATTTTTGACCCATCGGTGAGGGTATTTCGACTCATTTAGAAATATAGGTGAGTTAGAAAATAAATGTGAACTCATTTATATTATTCTTAAAAGACTGTTTGTTTCAATTTTATAATTATGTAAATCCACAGTAGAGAAAATGATAGTTAGTTAAATGAAAAATGGATAATTTACCTCTATTATTAAAGACAAACAACATTATTTTTTATAACTCTCATTAAATTCAAAGGTTCGATTATAATAAAATTTGACTGTTAAATTTCTTGATTTGATAATATTAATAATGAAGCGAATAGGAATCATCTATAATAGATCAACAAGTAAAACAAAATAAAATACGCCAAAAAAACCTTTGGAAGACCATGATTTCAATACAGAGCAACAAGGATTTTCTAAAGGATACACATCAAAGCGCTGGAGGCTTGAAATGGACAATGAACAATAAAGTGAGTATAAAAGTAGTCACAATGAAGACATTAATTGCCTTTTTTAAACTGATTGCAGAGATATAAGTCCCAGCGAATCCATGAGTGAAGATCAATATCTCAATAATGACTTGAAATGTTTTTTTAAATCAAATAATTCAGTGGACAATGAGATTTTATAAAAGCTTGGATGCATTAATAACATCATTAAAGAAATGTCGACCTTGAAAGGATGCAATTTGAAAGAAAATCAAAGCAAGAAGATATGTGAAATCGAAGATCAATTGCTGGGATATTAGAGGAAGCTTTTGCAATATAAAAAGGAGGGCTATTGATGATATTATTAAACTATAATTATAACGAATATGATCCAACAGATAAATCCAATATAGAAGCATAAGTCAGAAATAGAGAAAAGAATTAATGAACTCGAACTGAAATTTAAGGAAGTATTTAGCGTATTATCTAGAGACAACTCGAAAAAGAACCTACGAAAAGAATTAGATAGTACAATGTGGATAATCGAATATATGGACAACATGTCTCTAGTCTAAGCAAGACCATGGATATTAGATATAAACAAAAATAAATTGGAGAAAAGGTTAGAGTCAAAAGGGAAGATTTTAATATACCCGTTCCAAGGATTAGTCACTCTCCTCTCAAAGATTTATCAGTGTCCAATAATATTTCTCAAATTAAAGAAGAAAAAGATGAGCAAATTAAAGAGCTTTATGATGTAAATATTGTATAATTTAGATGATGCGCTCTATTTTAGAAGGACAGAAGAATATTTAAAAAGAGATCAGTTAACTTAAAAAGGAAAAGCTGGAATAATCTAGTCTAAAAGATAAAGAAAATACTCTTTTCAATCATCAAGTTGAAAAGAATAATCTTTTCCTTTAGGGCAGTGAGGAAAAGGCTGCCCAATTTAATCTATTTATCAACAATGAAAGTAATATCAAGAAAAAATATTAAAATTTAACCAATTAGAGCTCAGTTGGAGAGCCAAAGCTAAAGAATCGAGAAAGGACAACATCAAAAACTCCAAGTAAAGTTAAGAATATTAAAAATAAAAGCAAACATTTTCAGGATATGATAGAGCAATTAAAAAATTAAAACCATTAAAATAAAAGATTTTGCATATAATAATAAATAAAACGTCGAATATGGGCCTAAGTCGAATCTAGAGTGCGTGAATCAGATAAATAATACAAAGACACAATACATCGAAATAATAAACATGAATTTGACCATCTGATGAACACTTATGAACTTCAGCGCAAGCTTAAAGATGACCTAATAGACAAAGTTTTTCAGCAATGCAATAGCCAAATCTATAAATGATCACTCCTTCTTTGGTTTTTTAGCTTTTTACATATTTTAGTAAGCTGTTTCAACCACTTTTAATAGTTAAGCCACTTGAGATTAGTTTAATGAGCCAAATGTCTTCGCTAGCTTACCAACAAGATTTTTTATATTGTGCTTTTATATCCCACATTCGACCATCGAGAGGGAGTTACTGAGAAGGGTTGAATAAACGCTGTTTCGAATATGTATCTATTTTTCTTCTTTTTGGTTGAGACAATTAGCTACGCTTTATCTAATACTATAAAGCAAGTAAAATTTCCAAAAAGTAAAATCAGCGAGTGTCTTTTCTCCGCGAATTTAGTCAAGAATGGTTCGTTTTTTACTATTATTGTAATTGGGGCAGTAGTATGAATTACCATAAAGTATAATTTTCTGGATGCAATCGAAGTCCACTTCAGTGATTGCGATTTTGAGTACCTCTCTGAATATGTACACAATTAATTTAAAATTGTCGACCTAGAATTTAAACTTATTCACCTTCCGATAAGACTCGATATATTAATAGACCTCCTTTTTATAATGCGAATAATTTTTGCACAACTCTATCAAAAACTATTCAGTCTATTTTTTGTCTGCTAATTTTTTAGTTATTTAGGCGTATTTAACTTCATCAAATTTATTTATCGGCCTAAGTGAAATTATTTCTTCATCTTTTAAGATACTCTGCTTGAAATCGGCAAAATGATCACTTTGACTGAATTGAAGCAACTCAGTAAACCTCAAATTAAACATATCTTTGAATTCATTGGTGTTTTGCCAGTTGAAAATGTCAGTTTTCTTAATCATATTGTCTATATCATACTGGATATTTCTAATTAATGAAATTTAATGGACATTAAATTTTTTGAAAAAGTCAACAAACTCTTCTTCCACTCGAATATCTAATCCCCATATCTTTTTTTCTCGCTATTGAGCACCTGATTCAAAATGCTTGACTTCAACACGTATCCTCTCCCAATCTCTATCTAGCCCTCCCATAAGCTAACGCTCCTCGTTACAAATTGATTATGATAGTTTGCGCATCCCTTTATTCATTTTATAAAGAGCACTTATTTCATTTAGAATAAACTTTTAATCTAATTCTCTAAATCGCTGCTCTACTCCTGTTTTACTTTTCATCAAAGCATCAAAATTTATCCTCAAATCCTTTTCCATAGTCTTCAGTTCAGTTAAATGAGCTTTCATTTACTCCTCAATGGGACCAAGTGCTGTTTTAAGTTGATGAGCCTCTTTTGCTATCTGTTACTTGAAAAATTTGACCTGATGAGCTCTCTCACTAACTAAGCTCTTAAAACTTTTGATTATCTTGGAGTATAGAGGGTGATCAGTCTGTATTTAACTAATTTTTTGAACACTCTTTGAAATGGATCGCTCATACTGTTCTTCTGCCTAAACTCTTAGACTTACAGCAGCCATAAGACCGTTGATGACTTCAAAATTTTTGAGATGATAAGAGAATACCTCATTGACTTTGGGGAAGATTTCATGCATGATTATATTTAATCTATTATGCTGGCTATTATTAGATATTATATTGCCTCTTAATAAAATAATAATATAGAAGATAGAATTTATACATTAATATAGCATTATGAGAGGACTCCAATCGTCAAAGGCTGAATTAAAATACATTTTATTCTTCTTTTTATTTTTATCTTTCATTGACTTCAATCTTTACTTGCATTTTCATCTTCTCAATTTATTCACGATAACGAAGGATTTATTCTCTTAGAAACACTATTTAGGGAACAATTAAACACTATTCGGCCTCAAGCAGCATTGATATGATTGTAGTCGGATATTATCGTTTTTATTCGTTTTAAAGGAGAAACTCAATTTATTTTGTCTATTCAAAGGATTACTGATTATTGTCTCCATCAGTTTGAATCATCTCTGAAATAAAGGTTTTTTGAACCATTTAATCTAACTGATAATTATAAAGTTGAGGGAAATATGCAAGCTGTGGTGAATTTGTATTGATCTCTTGGTTAACTTTTGATATGACTAAATCCCATTTGTAATATACAACTTCCTGTATCGTAAAGCATTATTTATAAGTCTGAGTTTCTTCATGAAAAGAATTGTTAGTATTTAAATTAATTGATTCGATTTGGTTTTCTGTTTGAGATTAATTTTATTGATGCTGATGAAATTCTGTTTGAGAATTAAAATTATGAAAATTAATTCTGTTTGTCTGGGATTATTCATCAGAACTAATAACTATATTCGTGAATGTTTCCTAATCTCTTAAAATCAACTCATTTGTTTGAGTTTATAGATCCTCAAATAATTGTATTTTTGATGATTTCATTGAAGTTATATCATCCATTTATTAATCATTATTCTTTTCAGTTTAAATATTGATCTAAACTGTTTTTATTATTTAAAATTCTTCCAAATTATAACTTTTTTGAGTTGCAAATTATGTTCTCACTGGAGATTAAATGCAAATTTATTAAAGTTTTGATAGCGATAGCTCTTTCTTTAGATAAGGTTGATTACTCATCCCCGACCAATGATAATTAATGACCTGATTAGTTTATAAAATTCTTTGATTGCCTATTGATCTGTGTATTTATTCAATCGGCTTGAGTAATTGTGCTTATTTATTTTCCTATATTTATCCCATCAGTTCCTTAATCCTATTTTCCAAGGAAGAAATGATAATCTCCAAATCATGCTTTTCAGACTAATCTTCTTCCTTTTTTTAAATAGAAAGCGACATTATCTTCTTTTAATACGATTACTGCAATTATTTTTCCCGAACTAACATTTATTTTTCCTTCCTTTAAAGTTCAGTTTCAATTTCAAGTTTTTCCTTCACTAATACCTCAAATTCCTCCTCAATCTACCGATATTTTTACTTTATATATGCATTTTCTTTAATAATTTGATGAAGCTAAGTACTAAATTTGTTTGATTATCTCAAAGTAGTTTTATTTGTTTCTGATAAATTTGCAAACTTTTCAGCTTGCTTCGCCAATTGAGCTTATAACTCAATTATCCTTACTGACAATTGTTACTTTTCTTCCATGGAAGTTGATAATCCTTTCATCATTGATTTAAAGCTTTCATTTGAATCTGTTAAATTCGCAGAAAGACTCAGTCTATCTAAGTGTGAAAATATTCTATGAAACATTTCAGTTTGTTGAGCTGATTAATTTTGAACTTTACAATTCTCCTTTTCCTTGTTTTCGTCTGCATTTCTTTTGTTAAACATCCCATAAGTGTAGTTATTTTCAAATTTATGCATTTTAGGACTCCACTCCCGAGCAATAAGGCATTTATTATTTTAGGCTGGGCTGGCCTGACCGCTGCTAATTGGAATCCAGTTTTCCACTAGTTCTTGCTGTTTTTTAATGATTTTATTAATTATATCCTTCAGAGTAGCCTGCAGTGTCCGATCCTTTCCAATTTAACTACTCATCAAATGATTTCTGTATACTTATTAATTTTCAAAATGTTTTGCCAACTACTGATAAATCGCTCTCTCTTCTTTCTTGCAAAATTTGTTGATCAATTTCGTGATTAGTTTTATTTTATCTGAAGTGCGGTCCGAAGTAGCAGGATCCTTATTATTATTCTGGCGGAGTCTCATTTCATTGAGCTCCTGATTTTTGGGAGTGTTAGACTCAAGTTTGCGCTCACCCAAAAGGGCATTTTTTGATTTTTTGAATTTGCTCATTGGTCGTGATTCGATAGAATTTCTAAGTAAACGGAAAGATACAAACGCATGGCAAGACTATTTTGTCTCATTTGAATTTATAAACGTTTATCGATTATAATTTGGTGAGTTAACAAAATAAACATAAAAATGTTTAAATTAGCCAAGGGTTTAGCTAAATTATTCAGCTCTAAAATCAATAATAATAATTCTCGTTTTTTGAGTTACTAAGACCTCGCAAAGGCAATAAAAACAGAATATTTTTACGTTAGTAAAAATCATGAGGAGATTGGGGATCAACTAATTTCTGAAATTGTCGAAAAAAGATGGGGCATGGTAAGGAAGCTAATAAGATTGATCAAAATAACTGAGCTTGAATCTTGGAGAACCCTCAGGAAAATATCAACAGCTTTAAATCACACATTAAACACAATTCAAATGTCCAAAATGACTAAAGTAGAAATTGAAGACTTGCTATTTACGCTGACTTCGTTTCGTTTTGAGCCGGTTTTCTATGCAGACGATAAATTAAAATATCTATATTTTAACTCGAGACCTTTCCTCGAATAAGTTGAATACTACCTCGAGTAACTAGATAAATAAGAAGAAATTGATCATTATCTATAGATTGTTAGAAAACTGCTACATACAAATCCTGAACTCTTCTAAAATAGAAAAAAAGAGATAGAAAGTTATCTGACCAGAAAAGCTCAGGTCCTAATTTATAACTAGCCCCTCTTCAATTAAATCTTAGTTCGAGGATGTATTTCTAATTTTTGGACAGCTTCCTTTCAATCATAACTTCAATAAATCTTAAAAGATCTTCCGCATTTCTTGAAGTCAATTTTATTTCAAAATCTATCTAATCCAACAAAAGTACAAGCACAACAAAACAGTAGGCCAAATAAAACATAATTGTAAATCAAAAACATAATAGATGGATTTGGATATCAATATTCCGCACATATTTTAATCAATAACTATGAAGTTGATTTTCTTGTTGGGCATAAATTAGTAGTCGAGTATAATGGGTCTTATCACTACGCAACTAATACCAATAAAATGGTATAATCAGTCAAAGACCAATGGAAAAAACGAGTGTTGCGACAAAGAGGTTTTGCCATCTGCTCTATTCCTTACCATTAATGGAGTAATCTATTGTACTTCTAAGAAAAACAAAAATATCTAGTTAAAAAAATAGAAGAAGATTGGCTCGCTCATCATGATTTCATCAATAAAACTAAAATCAGCTGATACTATATTTTATCTATTTGAAATAACTGAAGAGGATGCATTTATCAGACAAAATATTCAATATAATCAATTATCATGACTAAAATGAAAATGAACCTTTATTAAGTAGGCTGATAAATCTATTATCAGATGCCTTATTTAATACGATGAGAGTATGATATAAAATGACTATTGTATTTCATTTGACAGATTATAATAAAATGTAAATTATAATATTAAGTCAAAATGCATAGCTAAGTTATCATTAAATATCTGGATACGATCGATATCCTTTCCACGTGGAAGGACATTTAAAGTTATAGTGATGCATATACTCATAAAGTCTCTGAGAGGGTAGATCACATCTGAATTTTTATGATTATAAACTATATTAAAACAATGGAACATTTATTGACTTTATTGCCATTCTCCTTTCACATATTTTTAAAAAGCAGTTCCATATTTTTTGCGAGTTTCTTCACTCATAATTTTTCTTAGAATTTATCTCAACTATTTTTTGCTATTGATAAAGTACTGAATAATTTAAAAATTACGCTTGCGTTGTAGTTAATCATCGATGAGTATGTTGACAGATATATCATATTCATTTACTTTTTTGTTTTGAGTTCTCTCTTCTACTTTACCAACTTTTCACCACGATTACGGGATGCTGTTATGTTAGTTATGTCAAAATTAATCATATATAATTTTTCACAAACGTTACTGTCTTCAAATTTAATAACGTCCAAGCCGCGGCAAAAAGAACGAAGATTATTGCTCAAATTTTAGTACAACGACTATGAAATGATAATGAAGTTATTGTATTCTTTACAAATTTTTAAAAGCTTTTATAAGTGATTTATCTTTTAGCCAAATAATATAGGGTCGATCTTATAACTGCTACCGATCACTCCTTCATAGACCCAACCCATATCTAATGCAAAATTCATTTCAACATTAAAAGATCCACCAAAATTGATCAGAAGTCTTTGATCATTTCTATATTTTAGTATTTTAGGCTCTTTGCAAAGTCTTGCTAAAATTTTAAGCATCGAGTAAACGGCAAAATCACTTAATACGTTTGTATATGTATTCTAAGTTGCCTAATTTGGTTTGATAATAACATTGGGTTCTTCTTCTTCAAATTCGTTTATCATACATTGTTCTTCAGGCACTTTAAAAACAATAAGAAACCCATCATCTAAAATTTTAGTGCAATAACCTCCATAACGAAAGACAGCGCTATGAACGATACTTGAAATTTAATTGAATAGTCCAAAAACATCTTCACTGATAAATTGAGTTATTTTTGCTAAGTTTTTTATCTTGCAAATTCCTAAAATGCAAAATGATTTTTTGACACTTTCATTAATACTAACAGAAATTGGTTTATTATTGAACAATTTTTCTTGAATGAGGTCGTTACCGAGCGGTCCATAGATCATCTCTAATAATATTTTGATCTTGATGATTGAATTTTGAACTAAATTAGTTTAAAATTCTTAGCAGTTTTCCTAATTTTAAAGATCATTTTAATCTTTAAAATCTTTAGATTTGACAAGATTGAGCATCTTTTCAATAGGATTAATGATAAGTTCGCCAATATTATTGCTAAAGGATGCAAGGAGATAGATAATGGTGAAACAAACGAAAACAGTTGTAACTATTGAAAAGGCTGAATAAATTAATATCTACTTGAATCTAGCCGATTATACTTTTGATAGTTGATAAATATTGAGATTGCATTTGAAGATTAAGCGGTTTGTAGTGTTAAGTTAGGTCTAATAGCCAATATTTCAGTTGAATTAAAGTTTTGATAAAAGACTCCTAAATCCTATGTTCTAAAGGATCCAAAATCAATGCCTGAACATGGTGCAATTTGATCAAAAGGCGTATCTATGCAAATAATATCTGATAACACTCCTTAATTAGGAAAACTTTTAATATGAAGATTGATTAGTGAGTTAATATTATCCATTTCTATGGCTGGGTTTGATCTAATTATATGAACAGGTACAGGGCAGAAACTATAAAAGTAGCCATATAATCCCACTGAGTTGAAACATTCATATAGTTTGAAATATCGAGCAGTGGAATTGATATCATTATAATTAGAATTATAACTACAATCTTTTTGATGGTATCTTCTGATAAAATTTTACTGATTTAACTCTCTTTATTCATCATCTAATGCAATTATTCCTCTTTATCCTTTGTATTATTATTCGATGAGAATTACATAGATCCTTTTTCAAACATTAAATGCTTTGTTGGATCACCATTTTTAGGCATTTCTTTGATGTGATTTTATTATTATTTAATATAATCCTTTTCTAAAGAATATGGCATCATATTTTCAATATTTTTGGATATTTCTAGTGAATTAACAGTTATGATATGCTTACTAACTGGACTGTAAATTTAACCTTCTCCGTTATCATTGTTGCCATCAATTCTGTTGCTTTGAAGAAATCGTTTATTTTCCTTTTCAATAATATCTATACGGTTTTTTTAGTTGAGTTATCGAGCTTTCTGAGTTGATTTATAAAGTTTAGCCACACGGGCTAATCTGAATATTTTAACAATTCTCACTCCACGTGCTGCAACTCTTGAGGCTTTGCTTCTGGATACAATATTATTGACAGCTGTCGAAGATCCTCCGTTAAATAGACTGTCAGTAATAAAATCAACATCGAGGATAATAGTAACAGTAGAAATAAGATCGAGAAAAAAGAAGAATGAACAAAAATACCCTTCAGTTTTAATGTTCATGCAAATTTAAATCATGAAGATACCTATAAAAATAAGATTGAAAATGCCTACCGTAAAATCT
>Ga0302186_10000685_pt1 | contig 29738 bp, 34 predicted proteins | sample II_Bog_E1_2_FD_198782 | JGI IMG/M metagenome (GOLD analysis project Ga0302186, IMG submission 198782) | Peat permafrost microbial communities from Stordalen Mire near Abisko, Sweden - II_Bog_E1_1 | ecosystem: Environmental > Terrestrial > Soil > Wetlands > Peat | place: Sweden: Abisko... | reverse complement strand
AAAAAAAAAAAAGTCATTTTTTTAAAAATTTTTTAATTGTTTTTTTTTTTATTGACACAATAAGTTTCAACTTTTGACATTTTTATTTAATTTTATCTCATCATTATTATTACTTTTTAGATTTTGGTTCAATTTCCTGGATAAATTCCTCTGTTGAAACTCTACCATCTTCATCTCTGTCATATCTCTTCACCAAAGCTCTAAGCTCATTTTCAGTGATGAAAACGCAATATTTATTTAAAATTGTTTTGAAGTCTTTCCCAGTCAAAAATCCTTTTTCCTCATTATCAAGACTCCTAAAGGTTTGCCTCAAATTTTTCATTTTTTTAATGAATTTTTGTCTGATGTCTTCAATTTCTAATTCTTTTTCAAACATTCTTTGCAACACTCTTTTAAAAAGAATTATTGTTGAGAAGCTGAAATAGTTCTTTAGCAGTAAGTTATTTTGAGAAAATTCTTTAAAAATCATAAACTTCAATTCCTTTTTCTGGGTCAAGAAAGCTCGGTTTCCTCTTGTTGATCAAAAAGTAGAATCCTTCATTTTGAGGAGCGATTGCTTCAACAAAACCAGAATAACTAATTTAAAATTGCTCATAATTTTAAGAAAAAAACATATAAACTTCAATAATCCATCATGATTTTTATCATATCTCTCGAAGAACAAATCCATTGCTTTTTTGTTTGGAAAAACTTCCAAATCCTTTAAAGAATCAACAAATTCATCCTTCGTTATGGATCCTTTGGCCTTTTTGTCAAAAAATCTGAAACTATCCGTTAAAGTAAAATCACTCTTTAAAGATAATTCCTTTTTAATTTCATCCACTTCACGTTCTTTTTCGATCTGGACTTTTAGAATTTTGACAATTTTCCCTTCGTCTTCCTCAAGGTCAGTCGCAGTAAAACCTTTTGGGGTTGTGAATTCAATTTGTCCCTCAAAAGTTGTTTTGGGGATTCTTTTTGGAGTGTTAGACATCCTTGGTTTTGAATTTTCTTCGGACATTGAGTTTTCAAGTGAAAGCCTCTTTCTTAAAGTAATGATTTTTTCTGATAATGAGTCTAAGGATAGTATATTCTTGCTTTTTTCGAAACTATTGGAAAAAGAATCATATGTGCATAATTTTGTGTCTAATTCTTTCTTTGTATTTGATACAATGGTTTTATTGGTTTTGTAAGATGACATCAAGAAAGATTGTTTATTTTCTTGGATGTCCGGATGGGGAATCACCATTTCAAAAAATTCCTCAAAAGAAATCTTCCCATCTTCGTCTTTGTCTATGGCTTTGATAAAAGCAAAAATTTCATTTTGACTCAAAGACTTTCCCATCGTTTTCAGAAAATTAGCCAAACTAAAAAAAAAATGCGATTTGGATAATTATTTTTTATAAAAAATTTGAAATACTTAACAGAATCAAGGAATTTCTTATTTTCTCTATCAATTAAAGAAAATGCTTCTCTAATGTTGAAATCTGCAGAATCATTTAAGCTCACTTTCAGGTTTTCTCTCCGAACAGCAGTTTTCGCAATTTCTTCTAATAAAAAACTTAAGCACCATTCTATTTCATAGGAAAGTGATGAATCTGGAGGGACATAATATGTTTTTTGCTCCAGAAAACTGTCTTTTAAATCCAAATTAAATCGAGGCAAGACTGCTTTCATGAAACTTTATGATAATAATTTATATCACATATTCGAAATAAAAACAAACTCTGAATAATTGATTTTCCCATCTCTATTTGAATCAAGAAATATGAAAATATTCAAAAGTTCTGTTTCTGATAAAATTACATTGTTTTCGTTTAAAAAGACTTTCAAGTCAAGAGTGGAAAGAAACCCATTCCTTTGATTGTCTAATCTTCTGAAAGAAGTATATGTGTCAAATGATTTTTGTTCAGCAAGCACATGACGAATGGTTTCAAGCTTGGGAAAAACAAAAATAATTTAAGGAAACAACTATAAAAATTCAAATTTTAACAACCTTTCTCTCGGATTCTGCAATGCTTTGAATTAAATAGGCCAGACGATGCTGAGTCAAGAGTGATTTCATGGATTTTTTTTTTAGTGGAGAGATTTTAGATAAATAATTAATAGTAAATTTATATTTAAAACTATTTTTTTTTTAATTTTCAATATATTTTTTCATTTTTTAGTGGTTTGACGTGCGGGCTTGAGACTTTCCTTCAATAAATATTTCTCTTTGAAGAGGTGATATTTCTGTAAAAATTCCTCATGTTCTTCATCATCTTCAAATATTATTTTTCTTTGTCTGTTGTCATCTCTGTTTTTTGCTAAATTTTTGGCACTCGATTTTTCTTTCAAAAAAAATGTTCAAAAAAAACTATTATTATTTACTTTTTTTGGAACCTTCTTCTAAGTCTTTTTTTAAATGATCAATTTTATTTTTCAAAGTGGCATGTCTTAAATAGCTCTTATATTCTTTCGGCTTAAAAAAAAATTTGTTAAAATATGAAACAATGTAATTTTTACTTCTTTGGCCAAATTTTGCTTCATTTCCTGAAGAATTTTGTTCGAATTTTTTAAATTCGTCTGCAAATGATCAACATCTAAATCGATTGTACGAGGATATAAATTTTCCTTTGACTTGTTAACTATAGAATTCGAAAAACGTTTCGTTTCGATATTGTTACTCTCTTTTGTCAAAAACTAATCACATCATTTCAAATTTAATGGTCTCAAAACTATTTTAAACCTTTTCCTTTAAATTAGCTGCTTCTCGTTCGTATTCTTTTTTCAAGAGATTCACATTCTTTTCATATTCCTTTGTCATTTGGATCATCTTTAAATCAAAATCCTAAAAAAAATATTATTAGGTTAAAAAATCCACAGTTCAAATGAGACATCTTTCAAATATTGCAAGCTTTTTTCAAGATCCAAACTTTCCTTGATAGACATTTTGGTGGTTGAAGCATTTGGGTAATATTCTTCATCTGTGTTAAAAATTTCGCTTCTTCCTCTTGTGTTTGATTTTTCCTGAAAATCTTTGATTTTTCTTTCAATAATTTCATAATTCCTCTTGATTCCTTCAAATTGCGGGTCAACTGATTTCCGAAGAAAATATGAATTCATATTTTATTTATTTATTTGTTTGTTTAGATTTTTTTCTGTTTGTTTTTAATTTCAAATAATTTTGTTTTCATTTTTTTTAAAAAAAATTGAATAAAATCGAAGGCAAAAATACAATTAATTAATTTAATAATTATGAAAAATTGTTTTTTCCACGTTTTCTGATTAATGAATTTATAATTATATTTTAGAAAATTGTAATTAATTACCTATCTGAACATTTTATGGGTGCCATTTATACGTTTACCTGTTGTTTGCCTCCCACCCAAGTTAGACACCCTAATTCTTCAAATTCACAGAAAATTTAATAGAAAAAAAGAGGAGAGGTCAAGTCATCCGGATTTACTGAATCGAGTTATTTAGGATATTCATGGAAAGGAGGAAGTCCTGGCCATCAAGATGGGGAAAGTTTCTTGACACAATCTAAAGTGCCTAAAAGTGAGCATAAATATTGTTTTCTTGGAAAAAACTGAATTTTAAACTAGAAGAAAATTCTGAAAGTTTTTCTTTCAACAATCGGAAAAATGAATCCAAGCAAAACCCTAATTTATGCAGTAGTTCAATGAAATTACCAATTGCTAACTGTGAATTTTGCGGAAACAATGGATGCCCTAAGGTATTTTTTTAAATCTTTTACTTTTTTAAACCATTCATAAAAGTGCTCACATACAGATTCCTGGAGATGATGGAGGAAAAAATCTATTTTGTTTAGTGTTTTATTTTTCCATGCAAATTATTTTTTTCCATAATCCAGTTTTAGTCTATTTATAATATGAAATTAGGAGGTTTTTTTCTTTCTCCTCTTATTTAAATAAAAATTTTCTCTTTTTTTTCTCTAAAATTAAAGAAAAGACCATGTTTCTTCCTTATTTATAATTTGACAAATTTGATTTTAATTTCTTTATTTATAATTTGCAAATTTGCATTTTTTTTTCTTCATTTTCCAAATTAAAATTTCTTTAATATTTAGTTTTTTACTTTGTCTTTCTTTTTTCAAAATTTAATTTTTTGTTCTTAAAGGTAAAAAAAAAAAAAAAAAATTAAAAGAAAAAAATTTAAATAGGAATCTAAAATGGGAGATCGAGTTAAATGCCTGAGCATCGTTCAATTATCCACATGCCACATTCTTTTCACTGAATATCTCAATAAAATCTATGAGGAACAATTCAAAACAGAGCTCATTAGTCTAATTCCGAGCCTTGCTAAATTGACCCTGTCACCTCATGACTTTCAGAAATTCCATACTTCAAATGGGACATGGTTTTGTTCCATTGATGCAACGAAAACTGCAATTTTAATTTTAACAAGTTCAAGTTTTCCTATAGGATCGACTATGCGTCTACAAAAGGATGTGCTCGCAGAAATTCAAAAGATTCCCCGTTATTTCGACCCACAAACAACAAATTTAAAAGAAGTTTGCAAGACCAATTTTTTCAATCTATTGAAAAATTATGATAGCAATCGTGACTACAACGATAATTTGAGCGAGTCTCAAAGATCAGTAGAAGATGTTCAGATCCAAATGGAGAAAAATGTTAAGAAGTTGATTGAAAACACTGATAATTTGACTGATGTTGAAGAAAAAACTTACAATATGAATGAAGTGGCCCAAAATTTCAGGGTTAAAGCGAGGGAAATAAAGGAAAAAATGTGGAAGGAAAAACATAAGCAAACCCTTATTTTGGTTGGAATTTTGATTATTATTGTCGTCGTGTTCTTTTTTATGATAAAGACTATAACTTAAAATGAGTGGGATAATGAAAACGAAAGAATTTAAGAAATTTATGCAGAAAAAAAACATAATTATAATTTGAATTTTTTTGAAATCAAAATGTTAATTTTTATGAAATTTCCACTTTTTTAAAAAAAAAAAAAAAAAAAAAAATAATTATAAAAAATTTAATTTTGTAAAATGAAACTGTATATGAAAATTTTTTTTTTTGAAAAAAAATAATTTTTAAATTTTCATTTTCCCCATTTTTTTCCCCAAAAAAATGTAAAATATTTCAAAATATTTATTTTTAATAAGTAATTTTAATCTATTCATATTATCTTGAATGTTTTCTTATGAATTAGTTAAAAGGAAAAATTATTCCCTAAAAAATTGAATTAAACTTTAATATGATGAAGTATTATTAGGTCTCATATTTATTCCAACCAAGAACACTCACTCTGTGAAACTTAATTCATTTGAATAAAATTATTGAATGAATTATTCTTTCTTAATTCCAATTCTCGAGCTTCTTGTATCAAAGCACAACATGGACACAATAAATGCACGCAACAGTCTTCACAAAAAGAGCCGTCGATGTTAAATGACGCTCTTAATTTTTCTCTTAAAGATGCAATGCAACAAGGATGGATACAGGGACACAAAATTGCATAAAGCACATAAGTTAAGCAACCACAAAAGCAACTCGAACCCTGAATCACATCACTTTTGTTGATTCCATATTGCACACAAGGGCAAAAATATGAACAGGCTGTTGTAGTTGGAGAGGCGAAACATGAACAAATTAGATTGGCTTTCCAATCACTTAAAGGCATTCTATTATTGGAGTTGACCACAACAACAATAGGTTTGTTATTATTATCTTGCCTATTATTATTGGGTTGCATGTAGAAAGGTTGATTTGGCACCATTGGAACATTGGGCATGGCCATGTTTTGCATAGGCATGTGATTCATTTGAATATGTTGGAAAGGCAAATTTTGCAATGGTCCACTTTGAAATGTAATATTTTGGGCTCTAATTTGATTTGAATCCATTAAAGGAGTTTCTCTATTCTCCATTAAGGAGCTCTTATGAAATTCATTTGGCACTAAAGGACAATTCATTTGAGAAGATGAATTCATTGATAAATCAAGGTTGTTTAATCCTGTGCTTTCGCTATTTGTTGTCGAATTTCGAATGTTATTTTTTGCATTTTCGATATCTGCATCCATGAAAATTATATTTTATCTCGATTATTATAATTATAATAATGATCTTCTCAAATTTATAATGAAAATATTTTAAAAGTTATATTCAAATAAATTACTATAAAAATTAATAATCAACGGCACAAATGAGACAAATCTGGCATAACACAATTTAGACAAAATCTGGCATCATTATATAAATATGAATTTCAAAAGTTAAAAATACAAATTATTTCATAATTGAATAAATTAAAAATTAATTGCATTGCACAGGAAGTTTTAAATGAATTTCTCTAAATTTTTTGAGTCACTTTATATATTATTTTATCCGCAAATAAAAATTCATAGGGAGGTAAGGCCTGTAAAATATTTTGCACGGCAATATTTTTCTCTTCAATATTTTTTTTAATAGTTTCACTTTTCATGATTGAAATCTCACTTTTGGAATTTATATTTAGGGTCTGTGATTTCTGTTCATTCTTTAATTTATTTGCATCTCTTCGACTAACTTCTTCATTGTTATCTGGAGCAGACAAAGGACTATCAGGTTCAGACTCTTCTTTTTTGATTGGATTTTTATTCTTCATGGAACTTGATTTTTGTTCTTCAAAATTTTTGCTCTCTGGTTTTTTGAGAACCATTTCTGAAATTTCAATAGACTTATGATGAAAAAAGAGTTGTTTTTGAGAGAGAGAGAAAAATTACCTTTTTTTTTGACTTATTTAAATCCTTTAAGAAAGCACTTGGGATCAATGGACTGGTGATTTCAGTATTTTTACTTGGTTTCTTTTCAATTTTTAATGTAACTTTTGATTTTGTTCTTTCGGATTTCTAAATAGAATTAATTTGAAAAAAAAACTAAAAAATACTGTAAGGGGTTTTGGATGCTCTGTTTCAAGCTCATTATGTTCATCTTCATTTCCTTCATCCTGAATGTTTAAAGTCGTCAAAAAACTAAAGGTTTTCAATAAAAATTATATTGAAATCAATTATGGTTTTAGTAAAGAACCTAGTTCGTAGATTTGACGTCTTCCAATTGTTGTTTAGTTGTTTAATTTTAGCAACCAGATTCAAAAGGAGTTTTTCATCCACATATTCTATGCAAAATATTCTGAAATCAAAAACAAGTATATGAAAAACCTTTAAAATTATGAATCTTTTGCTTGCGATCGTCTAAAAATTTGGTCAGGTTCTCATTGATAAAAATTCCCATGACTCTTTCTGATGTTTCTTTCAACAAATTATCGACATTTTTCTTCTTTTCTGCGTTAGCTCTCAAGAGTAAATAAATCAAATAAACAAAAACAATTTAATTTGGATTAGTAAGTGATTCATAATATTTACTGATTCAGCAGTTTTTTGTACAGCTCACCCTCCTCTTCATCTTCAATTCTAATAAAATTTTCCTTTAAAGCACATTCATGAAAGGGTTGCTCCAAAAATGCAGACACTCTTTTAAGCATCTCACTTAAATTTTCTTTGGTCTCTCCAAATAATGACTTTTTGCGAATTTAATGTTTTAAACAAAAATAAAAAAATACAAAATCTTTTTTTTTTTCTTTTTTTGCACTGTCCTCATGATGACTTTCCCCAAAACTCTGTTCACTTCCAAAAAGTGGACTTTTTGTTTCTTCTTTTGCTTTGGTTTCTTCTTCCCTGAAAATATCATCATTTTCATTAATTTCTTTTTTAGGATGTTCATTAGTGACAAAATCATTTTTATTTTCTTCTGGTGATTTCTGAAAAAAATTGAAATTAGCAAAGTTGGTTGAGAAAGCAGTTGAGAAATTTTTTGATGAAAATTCATTGGAAATATTGTTTGAAAAGTTGAATGTCTCTCCTTCTTTTTGTGGATTTTCATTACCGAATAAATCAATATCATCATTTTTTCCTTTAAGTTTTTCTGGTTCCTTTTGAGTGGTTGGGACAAAATTATCTGTATTGGTGTTGAAGTCTCCAAAATCAAGATCTTCATCCTCCATTTCTTCTTTTTTTTCATTATCATTGATTTTATCGAGTTTTTCGAGTTTATTATTTACAGGAAAAAGATTTTCATTGTTTTCTATATTTTCCTTCTTAGTCATATCCTCATCCTTTTCAACATTTATTTCATTATCCTTCTCAATTTTAACATCCTCATTGCAATTAAAATCTCCAAACTCCTCATCTTCTTCTTCTTCTTCTTCTTTCTCTTTTATTTTAGGAGATGAAAGAGTTTTACCTTGATCATTGCTAGGTTTTTCACCTGTCACTTCATTAATATTTTCTTTTTGCTCCTCTATCACTACAATGGGTTCTGATTTTTGAGGAGCCTCAGTTTCCTTAGGAATTTCATAATCGTTGAAATCTCCAAAATTATTTTTTTGTTCGAACAGTTGATTTTCATTTTCATCATGTTTGATGGTTTCCACGTTTTCTTGACTTTCATCTTGAAGAGTCTCTTTGACAGGATTTTCATTTGGTTCATCGATTTGAGAAGGATTCTGAATTTCATCTTCGAAGACATCCTTTTTTTCCTCTATTTCATCAAATTTCTTTTCTTTTGAGGGACTGTTTTCCGAAAAGTTGACATTATCATTATTTGATTGTTTTCTTTCAAGATCTTCTTCAATATTTACATTATGTGAATTAAAGTCGCCAAACTCCTCTGCAAATTCTGGATTTTCGTTTGCATTATAATTAATATCATGAGAATTCTCATTTTTTTGAATTAAGAATAATTGTTGTGGGATAGGCTCTTGATGAAGATCTTCTTGTTGAGGAAGATCTTGTTGTTTAGATTCAGTTTTTTCGGGACTATTTTCTGACCAATGAAAATCTTTGGATTGCGGAGAACTTTTTTCTTTTTGATCAAATTCTTCCTTTTCACTTTCCTTTTGAATATTGTCTTCAAAGGAAAAAAGATTCGCTGTTTCATTGTTTTTCAAAGGATCTGAATGTAAATCTTAGAAATAACAATTTTTTGAATGAAAAATGAAGAAAATTTCGTACTGCTTTTTTGATCATCCATGTTTGCATCGAGTTTTTCTTCATTTACTGTTTAGATGATAAGTTTTGTTTTTATTTAAAAAAAAGAAAATACTTTTTGTTTCGGGATTTTCTAATCCAAAAGCAATATCTTGCACTTCTTCTTTTATTGTTTCTTCTTTTATGCCATTCAAATTTTCGTTGTCAATACATTGCTCATTTTTCAATTCATCAGATTTTTCTGCAAGTTGCTCGTTATTGCCTTTGATTTAATTAGTTTTTTTTTATGGAATGATTAAATAAAATTACTTTCCCCTAATAAGTCTTTAGATCTATCATCTTGGTTTTCTTTTTCTTTTTCTGCATTATTTTTTCCAAGCTGTTCACTGAATAAGTCCTTTGAGCATTCATTGCTGACTTCTTGTTTCTTTTCAACATTTTCATCAAAGGTCAATTCTTCATTTTTATTTATTATTTGATTTATTTCCATAATTTTTGTTTCTTCTACAACAAATAAAAAGGAATAATAAACAACAATAATAAACAAGGAAAGTTACCAATTGTTTCTATTTTTTCTTTGTGAATGTTTTTTGTTTCATCTTGAAATAAATCGATTGAATTCACACCTTCCACTTTTTTTTCTATGTGCTCAACAATTTCATCTGTCTTTTTTTGTTGTTCCTCGTTGTTATTTTGGTTTGATTCTGCCATGCGTGCTTTCATCTTTGTGTCTGCTTGCTCAAAATCCCCAAATTCATCTTCTACTTCATTCATATTATCTAATTCGGCCATGGTTTTCCAATGATTAATAATTATATTTTATGTGAATTTTTCTAATCTGAATGAATTTTTCTTTGATTTCAGTTTATAAATTTACATAATTTCTTAAGAATTAATTAAATTCAAGCTGTTGGAATCATTAAGAAAAATACATGTCATTTAATCACTCACTTCCCTCAAAAATTTTGAGAGAAAAGAAGTTTTTTATAAGGAAAATTGAAAAAATAAAATAAAATTAATATACAAAATATTTATAAAATCCCAAATCTGGGAAAATCATGTACACATTTTTGATATTCTACTCTATCATCTTCTTTTCATCCTTTCTTTCATTCTCGAATTCATTTTCTACAAAAACAAAAAATATAAATTTTGATTTGTTTTCTACAAAAAAACCTCCTTCCAAACAAGAAATTCATTAATATTGTAGTTCTCAATTTTTTTAACTATCTCTATTATTCCAAAATTTTTCTCCTATTTTTATATTTGAACTGAATCAAATTATGATCAAAGAAAATTAAAAAAAAGAATTGGGTACTTCCATTGAATGAGGAATTGAATATGAATTCCAATTCTTTGAAGCCAATCCAAAATAAGGCGTTCGCAAATTAACAACTGCTTCTAAGGTTTGTTCGATTGTTTTTCTGTTCGAATATAGGAATATTTATAAAATAATCTTAGAAATTACTGGTATTCAATTATATTTTTTAGATCCAAAACTGCATAATTTACATCCCCTTCTGTCTTTTTTTTTCCATTTTTTTTTTGGTCTTCTGAATTTTTTCGTAGGGAAGAATATGAATTTATTGTGGCTTGTCTTTGAGAAATTACCTTGAGCTCCAAATATTATAGATAAAATTTGTTTTCAAATTAAAGTATACTGCTGAGGGCGAACTAGGCTTTGCAAATAATGTTTTGATAGGTATGGGCTTTTGCTTGTGATAAGGGGACATTCCATTAATATAAGTTAAGTTTTTATTATGGCCATATAGAAATTTCATATTTATGTTTGGAAAGCCAAATGAAAGGTTATTTCTGGGGTCTTTTTCATGATTTTGTTGAAGACTTTTATCTAGAATATTCTTGAGGTTCTGGAAATTGTTGTTGATACGTCCATTTATTGGAGAATCATTGTATTTATAACTATTGGCTGAAATGAGAGTATTCTCATTGTATGGGGAATAAACGATGTTATTAAAATCAAGTTTCAGCCCATGCTTGTTTAGAGTTTTAAAGTTTTTATTTTGGGTAAGTTTTGCGATTTCCTCTTTCACATTATAGGATATTTTATTGATGGGAGGCTTTGGTTCGTTTGGATTTATCATATTTGTTCGGTTGAGAATATTTTTGTCTATCAAATGCACACTGTGTGATTTCCTTTTGGAGTAAATGGTTGGCGGGCGGTCTAAAATATCAGGTTCTAATGATGTTATATTCATAAAACTTCGCTGATTAAATGATAAGTATTAAAAAGTGAAAGAATTGCATTAAGCAATATTTTATTGATTTTTTTATTTATTGATTGCTTGTTATTTTTTAGGCTTAGGGAAGAACAACAAAATTAAATTCAGAAAGATCTTCATAGAATTAATAAAATGCACAAATTATCACTTTTTTCCTAATTTTATTCCCAACACCGCAATAATTGCAATTAGAAGGAAAACTATCGTTCCGAACAATAAACCTTTGAAACATAAATATCTTCTATTTATTTCTCTTGCCAATTTATCAGTCTTTTTTAATGTATGATGAGTGTCTTTGACCTTTTGAAAAATAAGAATTTCCAATAATTTAATGCATTTTATTACATCTTCATTCGCTTTTTCTAATTTTCCTCTCTGATCCTTTAAATTTCCTTGAATTGCTATTCCAATATTTTCGGTTTCTTTCATATTCTTCTCGATATCGTTTAGTTGACGACCTTGATCGTCAATCATTTCTTCATTCTTAAGTAATTTTTGCTTCAGGTTTTTTTTATTATAATCGGCCATTTTCTCAGAATTGATGTTTTCAAAATTTTTAATAATAAATGAATATAATAACAAAAGAAAAACAAAATTTTATTCAAAAAACAAAATAATTTGAGAAAACAAACTTAAATATTTTGGTGATTTTATTGGATTCAATAATAGCTTAAAATTGTTTTAAAATAATTTAAATTTTAGGTTTTATGTTTCAAATTTTTAAATCAGATTTGATTAAATAATTGACTTACTTTTTCAATCCATTGGTTTGTGAGATTTTCTCCTAAGCTGTTGTTTCAAAGCATTGAATAAAGCAGGAGAAAATAAAATTTAAAATTACGAGAATAATTCATAAAAAACTTTTTATTGTATATTTTCATTTACCCGCATTGTTCCATTGTTTGTTCTTCAATAATATTAGGAATCAAATAAGTTTGATTTTGTCTTAAAGAGTATTCAGCAAACTTTTTTTTTTCTGGGAAGAGCCAAAAAATTTCTTCCAAAATTTCATATCTTTTCCGAATTCAATCTTTAAAAAAATCAAATAATATATATCTGTACTTTCCTAATTTTTCTAAAAGCTCGAAAAGCCTTTTTAGATCATTATGTCTATGTTTCTCATGCAAGCTAATGGAAATAAGTTTTATTCCATCCTTTGACTTCTTTTTTTCTGGTTTTTTACCACTTTCTTGTTTGAGAATTGTTTCTATTGCTTCAAACTAAATTTTTTTTTTATATATTATCAAATATATTAGAACATTGATGATTTCTTCATTAGGATTTGCATTGCAATTATCAATTTTCATTAAAATTTTATCAATCTCATCAAAATCTTTGAAACTTTGAATATATTCTTGGAAACCATAATACTAAATGATTTTAATAAAATTGGGAAATTTTATTTTTTATAATACTGAAAAAAGATCAGCGAAAATATAATGCAAATCTTCATCAAATTTCGAAACTATTTCCAAACATTTATCAATCTCTTCAAATTGCAAATGCATGCAAAACTTAATGAAAAGATGATCCAACGAGATAGCCCCCATTTCATGAAATTGGTTAATGGTGATTAATTTGCAATCAAATATCAACAAAAACTTTAAATGACCAGGCGATCTTTTTTGCAATCTGGGATATATATTATCAAATAATTCAATGTTTTCGTCTTCATATTCGTGCAAATGTAATGGGGCATTACAATCTAATTCGACAGTTGCTAGTTTTATTAAAATCGCATCGGTTTTGATTTCAGAAACCAGGAGGAAGATTTCCATTTCAGTAGAAAAAAAAAACAAGTTTTCCCAGAAATAGCCAGACATCACAGTTTCTCTTATTTGTTTATGGAATTTTAATTCATTAGAAGGGGTCATTTTGTAAATATGAAAAAAACTTTGATAAGTCGCAATGCAAATGGTTCCACATAAATTCCAAAATATTTGAATCGGTTCTATGATTACTTTGCTCATTCTGACATAATCTTTTTTCTCCTTTTTTAAATTATTTTTAAATTAATAGTAAATATATATATATTTTTTTTTTAATATCTGACTTTGTTGAAACCATAAAAATAGAGCTTATTCATTTTTAAATTTTTGATTTCTTTGAACGAATTTTCATCAAGAATGTCGCTAAATTCATTATAATCTTTTTCGTCAAATGTATCAACGATGCTATAAACTGGCCCTGGAAATAGTTTCGAAGGATTCTCAAATCTTAAAAAACAAATTAAAAAATATTAAAAAAAAATTTCACTCTGAAATCTTGCTTTTTAAACGAACTTTTTTTGTTTCAACATTGATATCAAAAATACAAAAAACCATTTTATGTGCTGGTTGGCTCAGATTCACAATTTTGTTTTTTAAAGTTTTTGAGTTAAAAAGTGATATTTTCTTCAAGACCTCTTCAGTTTTTTCTTCCAATTTTATGAAATTTCCCTCTTTGTTGATCGGACACAATGCACAAAATCTATAAAATGAATTTATTTATTTTTTTAAAGATTTATTTAAAAAAAAAAAAAAAAAAAAAAAAAAAAAAAATTTTTTTTAATTAAAAAAAAAATTTAAAAATTAATAGAATCGAACATCTGCGGATGAATTTTAAAAAAAAAAAAAAAAAAAAAGATTTATTTTTTTTACTCCTCCTTGGTGATATTCCATTCCAGAGAAATTGCGCAACCAGCATATATTTTTTGTAAGGAACTTAATAAATGTAAACCCTCAATTTTCGACAAATTCATCAAATTATTTTCCGCATTCCCATTAAGAGTGAGAAACGAGTTATTTATAGTGAAAATCTCAAAATAGCCATAAAATTTATTAAATGCACTTATAAATTTCCCGTTGGAACTGCATTTTAATTCATTTTCTAAATAAATAATAATAATTAGATAGATCACTAATTTTATTACCATCCCAGGGAAAAATTGTATCAAAAGTGAAGAGGGTGCTTTTAATGGTATTTTGATTGAATTCCTATTCAACAAAATTTAAATATGATTTATTGTTATAAGAATTTGGTTACATATTTATCGTAAAAGGAAAGCAACTCAAATAAATAACACTGAATTTTCTTTTCAAAGCAAGTCAAATACATAAAATTGGGAACCCTATTATCCTCTTCTTCAATTAAAGTAGCTTCATAACTCAAAAACTTTGAAATTTGATTTGAGTTTAATTTTTTCATTGTGCCATCATCAAGAACAGCCTCTTTTGCCTTTAAGAATAAATATTTCATTAAAAATCATCTTTATTAATGAAAACATTTTGTATGGAAAGATAAGAGATAAAATTTTGATTAAAAAGGCAAGATGGTTCTGAAAATTTATTCAAGCTTAAAACATAAAAACCTAATATAATATAAATTAAAAATTTTGCATTTTGAAATAAATTTTACCATGGGTTGTTCCGAGCATAACTAAATGAGGCTTGAGTGAATGAATTCTAATTGTATATATAGTAATGGCCTTGTCAATGTCCTGAAAAGATTTCAAATCAAGAAGAATTCTTGGATTAATCGTTGAAATTTTTCCTTTTTCCACAGGTGAACACTCATGCATTACCCGATTTTCTTGTTCTAAATCAACCAAAAATATCTCACTTCCCTTTGAATGAGCCAATAAGCTATCCCTTGAGAAATCTGAAATTCATTAATGGTGCGTAAAATTTAAAAATTATCAAACAAGAATGGGAAAACATCTGAATTTCTTTTAGATTCTTGTTTTTATATCGTTTTATTTCCATCCCACTCAAAGAACTCCACACCGTTAACTTTAAACTATTAAAAATATAAACCAAAATATTTATTACAAATTCCTCTGTTAATGTTATCAATCTATAATTGTATTCATCATAGGTCATTGAAACCACCTCTTGGCCATCGTTTGCAGTCAAAAGCTTAAAAAAATTTAAAATCAATTTTAAATTAATATTTTTTACAGGTTTCCCCTTTTTTAGCATAAGGAATTTGAAGGAAGGGGCAGTTTCCAAATCAACTCCCCAACAGCCCATTAAGCCGTCACTGCTAGAAACAATGAATTTCGGTCTAGTCATTAGATTTTGCTTGAAACTGATCATGGAAGTGATGGTTTTTGTATGATATCCTTTGAGAGTTTTAGCCATGCTCCATGAGATCATATCGAAAATTTTGATAAAACCATCACCGCAGCCGATTATCAAATATTGATGATTCATGATTGAAATGCATTTAACCATTTTACCTTCTAAAACTATTGAATTTATCACTTCAGATTGATCTGTGACATAATCGTAAAAAACGATTTTCTGCTCATTATGGAAAATTATGCTGTTTTTATTGAAAGAAGAAAAAACATCGTTTTCTTTTTCTGTTGTTGGCTGGCTGGAAGGATAAAGCCAAAACAAAGTTTCTTTATCCAGAAATTTCAAATATTTCAAATCATTCGATTTTGTTGATAAAGAAATCATCAGATTATCGCTTGGAGTTGGGTCCAATATCGAAGTGGTGAACGTTTTTACACAAATTTTTCGTTGGTAATCCCATAATGCAAAAACATTGTTTTGAGTCACATAGGCAACCCATGGCTTTGTGACATGATAATCAAAAAATTTGATTTTGCATGAAGTACGGATATCAAATAAAAATGTGACTTCATACCCCTTTAAATATTTATCCATTTTGATTTTCTTCTCTTTTTTTATTTACAAAGCAGAAATTAAAGCTCGAAACTCAATTTTTTTTTGGAAATTAATTATCAAAATTCAAATTAAAAATGTTACAACCAAATTACTTAAAAAATTGGATTTTTGTTTTCTTATTAAAATTTTTGACAAAGAAAAAGCTCCATTGAATTGCATCTCACTAAATTGCATCTCACTAAATTGCATAATCAACATTTAATTTGTAAATTTTCTTTCGTTTTTCTCAAATATAAAAAAAAATTTGAAGAAATGAAAATATTTTTTTTAAAATATCATTTTCTTAAATTTCAAAACCCTGTAATAATAATAAATGTTTTACTAATTTGATTTTTTTTTTTTTTAAATAATTTTTCAGAAACGAATGAAATGATTTATGTTGCAAAAAAAAAAGAATAATTAAAGAATGCAAATTACTAAAACTTAAACTTCTTCTCAGTGTTCATATTTCTTTGCGATGAAGCTTTCAAACTTTTTGCAATCTTTGATGTGGGTTTTGCTTAAATCCACAAAATCTGAATAAACTCTTCCCAAAAAAGGTTTAGCAATTTCCAGAATAAACTCAGAATCCAAATTTTCAGCCCATTTATTTCCTTTTAAAGGGTTCTGGCACATCCAAACAAAAGCTCCAAACACACCTCCACCGACTTGTAATACAGTAGGACCAAACTTATAATCAAATAGATAAGAAGAATCATACTGATCCATTATGGTTCCAGCCCACCATCCTCTATTATTATCAAAAATAAGCAAAGCTCCGACTATATCATATCCTTTGATCTCATATTTTAAAGGTTGGATAACTTCCATTTCAGGGTCAACATCTTGTAAAGTCGCCTTTTTGTTCAAATTTGAGATGAATTCATGAGCATGTGGGTTGATATCATAGACATAGTATTGAGAAGGAGAGTAGCCGGTCTCTTTATCACTGAAGAACTCAGAAATTGAAACTGCTTCACCATGAGGAATCAAACATCCTTCAATATTTTCGAAAGGAATCCATGATTTAGCTAATAAAATATTTTATTTTAATCAAAAAAATTTTTCTTAAAATACCCCAAAAATGATTCGAAGGAGCCCAAGACATAATTAATTTCTCATTCTTCACTCTTGGAAAATCCTCATGAGTTTCATCTTCATGACTTCCTCGAGCTGCTTGAATTGGAACCATCCCTTCCGTAAGGAATCCTCTGCAGCTCCAAGTGTTATAAAATTTGATTTTTGTATCATTAGGAGGATGTTTCATCACTTGGTCATCCTTTTCACTGCAGTGGATCGTATGCAATCCCAAAGCTTGAGCTAATTTGCTATAATTTTTTAGGTTCAGCCAATTTTCAATAGCTTTGAAGTCCAAATCCTTAAATTCTTCCTTTTGCTGATTCTTAAGAAAATATCTAGCAGCATCTAAAATGCCTGTTTTAGCGAAATGACTGATGAGTCCTGGATTCATACCATGCTCAAAAATTGTTGTAGCTCCTTTTTCTGAATCCCATATTTTAAAATCTCTGACTATATCATGTCGATACAGCAAAGTTGTTTTATATAAATCTTCATAGTCTTTTGGGAAAGAGATTGGATTTTCAGAATCTTCCCATTCTTCCATAGCAGTGTTTAAGTACATCACGCCTTTTTTCACACATAACGACCAGATTGCCAAACAATCGATATTTGTGGATAAATCTACCAATATGTCGCCTTTATCAACATAATCTAACAAGGTTTCGATGTTTTCTCTGTTGACTTTGAGTTGCACATATTTGAACCTTTTATCTACTGGAGGTTCATTGAGGTCTAAAACTACTAAATTTGCATGAGGAAAATGATGGAAAAGAAGCTCAGAAAAAGCTTTTCCAATTGCACCATAACCGAGAAGGAAAATGTTTTTAGGGAGAGGAGTGTCTTGAATGGACATTTTTGAGAAATATGAAAGGGAATTAAAGGTTTGAAAATGTTCTAAAAATAAGCTTTGATATCTTGTCTGGAATATAAATTTTATAATTTCTTGAATAATTTTTGTATTTATATATTGGTTTAATAATAAAATAAACGCATGCAGAAAATCGAAACCATTCATATTTGGGCCTAATTTTTTTTTTTCGTACTATATAAAAAAAAAAGCTAAAATTTTTCAAATTTATTTTTTATTTTAATTCCAAATAATGTTATCATTAAATTTTTAAAATTATGACTTGGATTTCCATTCTCTGTTTTCTTTTGCTTTTGTGCATGGCATTTGCCCTCATTATTGAGAAAGCTCTCCAATTTCTCTTGAAAGCCTATGCTTTCAAAATTCAAATCAAGAGGCTTTTCGAATATCGCAATATTTATTTCTTTGTTAAGCCAGAATTGGCCTTATCTTTTTTCAGTTCATTCAAAATTTTCATTTCTTCAATTAGAATTAAAAAACACCCCGAAAAATTCTGCTTCCTCATTGTAATCGACAAGATCCACATCAAATTCCAATCATTGGAATTAAACTTGAGCCCCTCGTTGCAAAATAAAATTGATGAAGTTTTTGCATTGAACTTAATGAAAATATTGGATTTTACCCGAAAATGTTTAATTTTCAAGAAAAAATGGATCCTTTCTCAGAAAAAACCTGTCAAAAAAGCTAACAAAATGTCAACGTTATTGTTGCCGTTTCAAATTATTTTTAAGCTTTTGGGATATTTTTTGCTTTCTAAATTTTCTATCCAAATAAAAAAAATTTGCATTGATGTTTTACAAAATTCTGCGGAAGAAAACAAAATCACTGATTTTCTGAACCCTTATGATAACGTTGTCAACAGGATCAAATTACACAACTCCTCCTTTTGGTGTCAATACAACCTTGAAGTACATTTATTATATAAACAATAGTTTTTAAAACATTTTCTGAATAAAGACTGACAAAATAAATTTATATTTTTTGATGGAAAAAACCCTTTTTTTTAATAAAAAAAATGACACGAAGGTTTTAGAGAGTTTTCTCTATTTCACAAATTTGAAAGTAATTATTAAGTTTTTTAGATATTTAATTGAAGTTAATAATAGATTTTGATCATTATTCCTTTCGGGTTAAATTCAGAAAATATGATCTTGAAGTCCCAAGTGCAAGTTGATCTGAATCATTTTGAAACTTTCATAGATAATTATCATCTTGATACCCTTCTCAAAATATTTGTACATTCAAAATTTTGTTAATTAAATATTTTTGATTTTCAGGCGAAATTTTATTTGGTGAACAAATTATTCGGTTTTGTCAATAAATATTACAAAGAACAAGAAAAATCACCCGAAATTCCTGAAGAAATTAAACAAACCCCATTATTGTTGCCGAAAAAATTTCATTTCAATATAAATACTTTCAAATTAACATTGATAGTCGATGATAACGAAGGGAATACGATAAGATTAAAAGAAAAGGTATCAATCTCCAGAACATTCGAATTAAACATGGATAATATCAACTTGGGGTTTAACTTTAGAAGACATCTGCTTGAAAAATCAATTCAGATTCAAATCGTTTTCTTCTTTAAGATAGAAAGGCTGTTGCTGCAAGCTGAGGAGATCGGAGACTATTTTGTTTTTTGTAATCTTGAAAATTTGGAAATTCATTCTGAATATTCGTTAAATGAAAGTAATGAGGACAAAGTAACAATGATCAATTTGAAGAATACTCTCAATGTATAATTTAGCATTTTATTTTAAAATGATTTATTTTAGCATCAAAAAGCTTATTTTCAAATATTGCCTTTGTTTTTTCTGCTTTACAATGAGTTCGAACTAATTATGAAAATTGTGAATAGTCATTTGATCAAGAAATATTTGAAATATATGATTTTTGCGTTTATGAGTGAAAAGTTGCCATTGGAAAACCACAACACACCAATTAATTTTATTACTGTTCAGAATGTGATTGAAGCTTTTGATGATCGTTTTGGTGAATTTATAATTTTTTATATTTAAATTTTGATTTTCAAATAATTTACAGTTGAAAGAGTTTATTCGAAGGCCAAGGTTTTCAGAAAAGAACTATTATCAAATGAATTTATTTATGATGCGAAATCTTTGATAATTTCCTTTTTTTTTCAGCAAAAAACTCCTGCTTTTGGAATTTTTTTAACAAACCTTGAATTGAGCTTAAAGCAAGTTTTAATTTCTTTTTTGTTTTTGTTATTAAGTTTGTAATTTATAGAATGAAAATATTATTTCTTATGCTTTGTCATTAAACTCCCTAAACATTGATTCTGATATCGAACCTTATTTGAGATTGCTATTAGTCGAAGAAATGACCTTTAATTTCATTTGTAAAGTCAAGGAATTCTCGAAATTTTGTAATAATTTTTTTTTCAATTTATTTTACTTTATTTAATTTGTTTGTGTAAACAGCGAGTTTTGCTTTGAAAAATTTTGCTTTCAATTTAGATGATCATATCAGCCTTAAAATTTCACAGCTTGTCGGAGAATATCAAAGCGTTCTTAATGTAAATAATATCAAACAAGAATTTACTAAAATTATATTTGAAGGTTAAACCAAACGTTCAAAATGAAGAAGTTATCATAGCTGAGATACCTTATAGATATGACCATCTAGTCAAGCTAGATGTGAAAACGATGAAATTCTCTTTCCATTTTGGTGAATGTTACAAACTTGAATTATATATCCAAAATATTAATGATCCACCTTACAAAGATCAAAATAACTTGAATTTAGCTTTAATCTCTGAAGTTCAGCTCAATATCACCTATTTTGCAAAAAACAATGAGATCACATTTACTTTTGTATCTGTTAAAAACATTTACTTCATGAAAGAAAATCCGAAAATAATGTATATAAAGTGTTATTTCATTAAATGTTTGCTTGTAATTATTTCTAGGTTCTTTGATGCTTCTGTCTTTTCCAACTACAATATGAATTTGGTAGAAAATGAAAAATTGAAATATAAGATGAAAATAAGTGAATTCATAATTTTTTTTCCAAATGATTTTGTGAGAATCGGGCATTTCTTTTCACAGCTCTTCTCCAGTTTATCCTTAGCCTTTCTCACATACTCATCAAATTTGAAGCCAGAAAAAGTACATATCTATTAAAAAAATAAATTATATATTTTTTTTCAAATAAGATTAATAAAAAAAATGTTGATATTGGATATGATATATTCAAAACAGAGTTGGCTATAGAATTAAATAATTTTAAGTTAAAATTAGAAGATTCTCATATGAATGTATATTTTATAAACTTTAATAATCAATCTTTCATTAAAATATCAAAACATAGGTATTTCTCCTAAGATATCAAAGATTTCTAAGAACTTTCCTTCAAAAAGACACTATTTTTGATGAAAAAACCGTTATAAACCACCTCACTAATCTCAAATCATATGATGATGGCCTCATTGAATTGAAAATTGATTTTTTCCAAATAAACTTAAGTTTGAAATTTTAATATTTTATTATTTGTTAAAAAATAATAGAGAGAACCGAATTGAACCATTTTAATGCCGTTCGAGACTTTCTAAGGAAATTAGATGCAATGAAGCCAGATCTTTTAATTGAAGATTTTGAGGATATTACAGGTTTTTAATGAAATAAATAAATTAGTGTAAATTAAAATAGCTTTTGGTTGTGAATTCACTGTTAAAAATGTTACTTTAACCTTGAGAGATTATAGTCTTCCTATTCTCAAATTGGAATTATTTTATTTTGATGCCGAGGCTTTGATTGCCACTTTCGTACATAATTTTTTGTTTTTTATCATATAATATAAAAATAAAGCTGGAAAATAACAGTGAGTTCTCAAATACGAAATATTATTATGATATTAATTCTTCCATTACCAACTTGAAATTGAATTTCGGGTTATGTATGGCATCTGGTCTTAATGAACTTCTCGATTTTTTTCAAAAAATCAACCATGAAATAAAAAAACAAAAAAAGTCCATGAAAAATTTTAATATTTCTGGAATTAAAATAAACGAACAAATTCCGAAATCCGAAGAAATGAACTCTGGAATTTCTTATTGGGATCGAGTAAGATATAACTATCATGGGAAATTCAATTTTCACATTGAAAAGAAATGTATTGTGCAGATTTTGACTAACATTTTTCCCTATTCCCCTCAAAATTTGCAAGTAAAAAAAATAAAAAAAATAGAATATCAAAGTTAAATAGGTGTCCATTAATTCCTTTTGGATGAATTATTTTGCAGGAACTTTCAATATTGTTTTCCAAAAGATTTTCTTGAAAAGAAAACCTCGACCCTTTGATGAAAGTCACATCTTGAAAATTCCTAAGGTTTTTCTGAAATAATTAATTTAATAAAAGTGTTGAAAAGATTGAAGCAATCGCTAAAATTAAATGGCTATGCAAAGGGGGGCAAAACGACCATTTATTCAACCTCACAAGGACTCTCAAAAATAGCCAAAATTTCAGTTATTCTGACTTTATGTCAGAAAAAGTTGACATTGACCTTTTCCTCAATATGCCAAAAGAGGAAGAACAAATAAATTTCGGCTTCAGAAATTCAGAACTTTACCAATCTGAAACGAGGATTTTACGAAGTATTGTGAAATTCAGTGATGTGGTCTTCTTTTATTATAATAACCAATTCATTGAATGGATCTTGAATTTGCCACAATTGAGACATGATATGTTAAGTTTGTATAAAATAAACCCTCAAGATTATGCAGAAGATGAGGAAACTCAAGAAGAGAAAATTAATTTAGAAGGTTTGGAGAAAGGATATGTCAAATATTCAGATTATTTGGAGCTTCTGAAATATGCTTTGAATATTCAATTGAATAAAGTTGACAAAGATATGAATTTCTTCAAGTTGATAAATCAAATTCACTTCAAGATGTTCGTTTCTGGAGCTCGGTTTTTTTATTCATTGAAAGAAAAACATTAATTTTTGAATTTTAGCTTGGTTTTCTCGAATAAAGCGTTGGATTTCGTGAAGGATGCAAATTTTTTCTCGAAAAACATTTCAATAATCGGTATACAAAATGTCATTGATTCCATAAATTTTGAATGCATTTTCTTTAAAACTCCGGTAAATTTTTATTTTTACAAATACAATAAGTCAAAAATAAAAAGATTACTCTAAAAATCTCGAATATTAAAAAACATCTAACGAAGAAAAAAAACAACATCCAAGGGTATAAATGGGCTATGGATAGAGGTTATGGGAAATTAAGTTTTTTTTATTCTGGTATATTCAACGGATCAGAGCTTTTAAATCTAAAACCGAAAGAATTTGAAAGTTGTAGATTCAATAATTTTAATGACAACATTGCTAATCCCAAAAACTTTATAAAATTCTTTAATTTGCATGAAAACGACCAATCTTTAGGCCAACACAATAAAAAAAACGAAATTTCTTTTGAATATATTGATGATCTCAACTTGAATTTTTTCAAATTCAAAAACAAAGAATTCATCAATGAAAAGGTCGAAAGTTATGAGAATTTCTCGATTATTCCTCCAGTTATGACAAAGAATGATTTCTCTTATAGCACACAAGGAATTTTTTTCAAAACTGAGTTCCTGATTTACGAACAAGTATATAGTATAATCAAAACCATAAATTTTTAAATTTTACTTAGAATAAGAAAACTTTTATCCCAATTAATGAAGGTCTTTTCAAAGGAATCCAAACCATTTTTCATTATTGGATGATGAAAGGCTCTAAATTTTTATTGTCCTACGAATTAAACCAAATAATCAAGAATATCTTCTTTTTTGATCCACAAAAAAAGTCTAAATCTGATTCCGAATCGCCAGAAAAGCAAAATCCTTTAAATGAAGAACAACAAGAAGCAACATCTCCTCTTTATAACGAAAAACTCGTGGTTCAAAAGTTCCATCAATTGGAAAAGTTACAAAGCAACCAGCATAAATCCCCAATTACAACAATAAAATTCGTAATAAGTGTGGACAATCCTCAAATAAACATCAACCACCAATCCCAAGATTCGCAAATGCTCTTGAATTCAAAGAAAGATTGCTTGATCGTCTGTTATGAAAAACACCTTCCCTTCGATAAATTCCACATGGATGTCAAAGAATATCTTCATTTATACTTTAGCAACATGGAGGGGTTCACTGCTCCAACCAATATCGATATAAATCAACAAATCTTTTGGCTAAATACTGATTTTGACAATGACCCTCATGGAAGGAAAAAAAAGGAATTAAAAAAATCAATGACTTTTGATGAAGATTATGAATTACGAGAAGGAATGCTTAACAGAATCGCACTTTGTAATGTTTTATCAATAACAATTAGCTATTTCAAACTTCCAGAATGTGAAATCGATTTTTCGAACTCCCAACTCGAAAAAATCGCAAAATCAACTAAAAGATTCTATTGGGATGAAGAACCACGAATGCGCAATGTGGTTATCAGTGCTGGTAAATTGATCTCCTATATGGACTCGAAAAGCTATTACAATTTCAGAAATGTAATGGACTTATTGGCTACAATGGTGTCTTCCGATGACAGAATTAAAGAAATCGAAAAAGAAAACAAAGAATTATTCGCTGAATTAAAGAAATTTTCGAAACAAGCTGTTTTGGGTAATATTCAAGAAAAAATATCTGAAAATGCCCTTTTTGTGACTCGTTACAGGTCAAATTTTGAGTATTCAATTGATATTGGGGAGTTTTCAATGATAAAAGGGGAAAATCCCTTTTTAAAGATAAAAATTGAGAAATTTCGAGGAAATCACTTATTTTACGAGGATGAATCTAGTACTTATCAGTTGGTCATTCATAAAATAGATATGAAGAATTTGTTGGAGCCAAGTGATAAAGAATATTGCAACATATTGACTAATATTGAAGGATCAAAAGAACAAACTAAGACGAATATTGAAGAACTTCCAATGATAACTTTGAAGATGCATTATAATTTAGTTAATGGGCTTACTCTTTTTAATAAATGGAAAGTTTTCGAACAATATGAAATTAAGGTTGTCCCTTTAGTGATCAGAATGACTGAGGAAATTTATAATTTTTATTATGAATATGTATTTGCTTCCCAACAAACTGATCCAAATATTGGAGAAAACATGAAAAGCAAAAATTCTCAATTTTCCAAAAACAAAATTGAAAATCTTAGTTCAGAAAAATTAAATGAACCCAAAAAAAAGGTTAATGATAAAATTTTGTTAAACCAATACATTTGTAAAGGCTCCAGAGGTTGAAGAGGTTCCGTCGTTTTACAGATATGTCAGAATAGGAGATTTGAGGTTATCTGTATCTTTTAAATCGGCATCATATCTGAAAGTTTTTAATGTTACAGAAATTGTTTTAAATTTTTATTTTTTGGATAGAGACTAAATAATGTCAAGGTAGAAATGAACGATTATTTGAAATACAATAAATTTTGCAGTTCACAGAAGGTTTTTTTGTTTTTAATAAGGCTTCTTTAAGTTTGTTAATTTATCACAATTATCAGCTCTTCGATAGTTTCTCTGGATATGTGAAAAAAAAAATGTTGAGTCAATTTTTTTCAATTTTAGGGCAAAAACTTGGATGGATTTCAAAGGAATTGTAAAAAAAACATGATTTTTTTTTAGATAATTAATTTTAGAGAGGATCCAAAAACTGAAATCAACCAAAAAAATAAAAGAAAGGTTATGCTAGGCTAGGCTAAAAGGATTATATTTCTTTTTTTCAAAAAAACAAAATAATAATGATTATTCGATCAAATATTTTAATTTTTGTTTAAAAAAAAATAATTCGAATTTTTTCCTAAAAAAATTTTGTTGAAGATAAAATCAAGCTAAAATTAGATTTGGGATGCTTAATTTTTTTCTTAGCAAAAGAAAGAAAAAAGAAATTTATACCACTTTATGATAAAAGTAAGAGTGTTTTAGTCTCAAAAAGAATAAATAATTTCTTCTAATTTTCCAAAAAAACTTTGAAACAATAATATTATATTTAAAACAAATAATGTTTTGATTTTAAAATCCAAGAAATTATCAATAGAAATTGCCAAACAAACATTGAATTTGAATGATTTCTTTCTAAATTAATATTTCATCATAACATTACGTCAGTTTTTTTTAATGTTTTCTAATTTGAAAAATAATCCTGAATATCTTTCCAACAGACGAGCCTTATATCTCTCATCAAGAATTATAAAACTAAGGAAAAATTTAAAAAATAAAAAAAATGGATCCCTGCACTCAGGCCATTCTGGAATTTTCCCAGCATCCTGAAGATTTTTACAGTTACATAGGCAATTCTGGTAAAGGTCTAAATGAATTGGGTGACTACAACACTTGTCTTAAAAATGACAATTCATCATATTTCATGGTTAATATGTATAGTTCGATGCTTCCTCCTGAGCTCAGCACATTTATCGGTCTTTGCTTTTCAAAAACCTGCTCCACAAAACAAATAACTGAATTTTTGCCTTATGTGGCTACTCGGTTGAACATCTCAGAACTGAATGGTGTTGATTATTATGTTAGAAAATCAAACGGTGATGAGGGCGGTGTAACAATTGACCATTCTACTTATATAATTGTGGTGGTATTGTTCTTCTTACTGGTTGCAGGATTCATCCACCCATTGATGAATTTGTTAAAGAAGAAAGATCCAAAAAAAAGGAATGATGATCCGAAAATGGATTTAGAAAACATCAGCGTAGCGACCAAAGATGCCACAATAACAACACAGCTTTTGCCTGAAAACAAGAAGAAGAACTCAAAACTCGAAGAGTTTTTCAAATGCTTCGCATTGGATTTGAATTTGAAAAGACTCTTTTCCATACGAGAAGGTCCATTGGATTTTTTCAATGGGGTGCGAGCTTTGAGTTTGTTATATGTTATTTTCGGCCATGATTATTACCTAAGAGCTGGAATGAGCAAAAATCCAGATTACCTTCTAGATTTCATCAGAACACCTTATTTCCTCATTATTGGAACTGCTTTTTATGCCGTTGATGTCTTTTTCTGGTTGAGTGGGTTTTTCTTAGCTTTTGTTATTCTTGACCCAGCCACGAAAAAGTATTTATTATTTTTTTTAATTAATCAAAACCTTTATTTTTTATTCAGGTACTTGAAAAAACCCTTGACCTTTGCGTTTGCTATCTTCCATAGATATTGCAGAATTATCCCTGCTTATTTGGTGGCGATAGTAATTTATTGGAAGGTGATAGTTTTGACTGGTTCAGGTCCTCTTTGGCCAAACTTTGTCGATAGAACAGCAGATTGTGAATACATGTGGAGAAACATTTTATTCGTTGAAAACTTGTTTTCAATGTGGGGAGACATGCATTATTGCTTCGGTTGGGGATGGTATTTGAGCAATGACTTCCAATTATTTGTGATTTCTCTGTTCCTTATTTTCATTTATGCCCAAAACCCAAATTTCGGTATTTTTTTTCTTAAATTAAAAAATTAATTTTCGATCTAGGAAAAATCTTAATTTGGCTCACAATTGCTGGAACTTCAGCTGTTGGAACCTGGGTCTGTTACACAAATGGATTTAAACTGTTCCCTTATGTGATGACAGGATATTCGGTCACTGGTTTCATGAATGATTACTACTATAAGCCATGGTGTCGCGCCCCTCCATACTTATACGGTCTCTTCCTTGGAATCTTATACAAGGAATTCATCAACAGAAACAAGGAATGTGAGGCCAACAAGGAACTAAAAAACAATACCTTTTTCGCCACTTTGAAAAAAATCATGTTGAAGAACACAATTTTCAGATATAGTTTCTATGTAGTTGGGTTGTTCCTGGTCTTATTTTTTTCATTCTTCCCAAGACAAATCGAATTGAATTCTGAAGCCTGGTCTCAAGGTGTCATTGTGTTTTGGTTGGGTTTCCAGAGACTCTTTTTCGTCATTGGGTTGTCTTTTGTGTTCTTGAATAGTTTGATAATTTCAAAAGATCTAATTGCAAAAATCTTGTCGTGGAAACCTTTTGGATTTGTAGCGAATTTGAACTTTTGTGGATATCTCGTGCATTACTTCATCATTGAGAGATCATTCCTAGGAAGCAGACAGACCCTCTATTATGATGCTGAAAGCGTGCTTTACATGTATTTCACGGATATATTTTTCACGCTGGTGATAGCAAGTGCGCTCACTGTATTTGTGGAACTTCCTTTCATCAATTTGGAGAAGTTTATTAAGGGAGATCGTAGAAAACCACCTGTTGCTGCAGTGGCTGGTCCGGTGAAGGAAGGAGTTTTGGTAGATGAAACAAAACCAAAACAGGTGCTCAAAGAATAATTAAAAATTATTTGCATGAATGCTTTTTATTTTAATTTTTTTCTATAATCAAAAATCATGCTGAAACAACTTTTGTTTTCAGACATTTTTTGTAATAACTTTATTGTTAAAGGAAATAGTGAGTTTATTAATAAGAACAAAATTGCCTATTCTATGTTTGGCTTTATTTTGTATACAAATTACTCATTATTTCTATATCAGGGATTATTATTAAAAAAAAAACATTCAAGGATTTTTCTTATAAATTTGTCTTCTATATTAAAAAAGATACAAATTTAAAGAAAAAAAATATTGAAAAATGCAGATCGACGAGGTTGTTTGGCAGATAATAAATCAGGGGCATTGTTCTTTCAAGATCAAGTATTTCGATAAACTTCCTCTTTAATTTTTCAAATTAAAGAACAGACAAGCAAAATTTTTGCCGAAATGAATACAATGTGACTGGGTTATGTAAAAGATCCTCATGTCCTTTGGCTAACAGTAACTATGCCACCATTCTTGAAAAGAAAGGAGTTTGTTACTTATATATAAAAACCATCGAAAGGAGTCATACCCCCATGAATTTGTGGGAGAAAATACCTTTAGATAAAAGTTACCAGAAGGCCATTGAGCAGATCGATCAACATTTACAATATTGGCCGAATTTTTTAATTCACAAATGTAAACAAAGATTGACGAAATTGAGGCAGATGCTCAATAGAGTTAGAAAACTCAAACTTCAGGGCTAGTAAAAAAAATTAATTTTAAAGAATATTCATCGTAAATAGTCCTGAGGTCACAGTTGTGAAAAAGAAAACTGAAAGAAGAGAGAAAATACGAGAGAAAAAAGCAGAAATTGCTGCAAATATAGAGAACACAATAGAAAAGGAACTTATGGAAAGATTGAAAGTCGGAACTTATGGGGAGATTTACAATTATAACCCAAAAGTATTTGAAAAGGTCTTGCAGGACAAAGAATTAGTTTCAGAAGATGAATTGGTTTTTATAACAATTTTGAGAAAAATAAATAAATTTGTAATTTAGGAAGATGAGGAAGAATATGAAAATGAACAAGATAATGGAGAATTCATTTTCGACCCTAATGAAATAGATGAGGAGGATGAACTTGAAGACGAGGAAGAACCAGAATATGAACTAGAAGATTCTGAGTTCATCCCAGCAAAAAAAATGAAAACCGAAAGAAAAACAAATAATTATTCTTCCAACGGTGAATTTTATGTTTTTTGAAATAATTAATATGAATTTTTCTTATGTTTAAGATAATAAAAAGTCTTCTGGAAAAAAGAAAGTCATCTTAGAATATGAGGAGGAAAAAAAAGATTTGCCTAAATTTGAAAGGATTTAAAAGATTGAATCTTTACAACGAAATTTGTATTTATATCTTTTTAAGAAATTTTCTTTTCATTTCATTGGAATCGTTTTTTTCATTGCAGTCAATTTAAAAAATAAATATTAATCTCGATTAAAAAAAAAATAGACCATTCCTAAATTTTCCAAAGCCGAATAAATATTTAAAAATACTATATTTTTTTTTTTTTTTTTTTTTTTTAAAAAAAAAATTTTTTTTTTTTTTTTTTTTTTTTTTTTTTTTTATTTTTTTTTTTTTTTTTTT
>Ga0302186_10000684_pt1 | contig 29746 bp, 13 predicted proteins | sample II_Bog_E1_2_FD_198782 | JGI IMG/M metagenome (GOLD analysis project Ga0302186, IMG submission 198782) | Peat permafrost microbial communities from Stordalen Mire near Abisko, Sweden - II_Bog_E1_1 | ecosystem: Environmental > Terrestrial > Soil > Wetlands > Peat | place: Sweden: Abisko... | reverse complement strand
GATTCTGAGGTCAGGATAGGCAAATATAAATATTCCATCGATGACTAACTGGGTAAGGGGTTCAGTAGCAAAGTTTACAAAGGAGTAGAGATATAAAAGGTTCACAAACGATATGCTATTAAGGTGATCGAACTGAAGAAATTCAGAGGGTCAAACTTAGAAATGCTCGAGGCTGAAATAGACATTCATAAAAATCTGGAACATTAAAACGTGTTGCGCCTGTATGAAGTCATTAAAACTCCTGCTTTTTATTATCTGATTCTGGAGTATTGCCCTCATGGGACTTTGCACGAGTACATTCGTCACAGGAAAAAAATACCATAACCCAATGCAGCTGAAATCATGGATCAGATACTTGCGGGATATAAATACCTGATAGAACAGGGCGTAATTCATCGAGATCTCAAACCAGCAAACATCCTTCGATTTGGTACCTTTTCCATTATTGAGGCAACAAATGGAAAATAGGGGATTTGGGGTTTGCCATAAAATCTCAATATGGTTTCAAGGATCATATTAATGTAGGCACGCCACTGTACATGTCTCCCGAATCGTTAAAGAAAAGTTATTACTCCATTAAAACCGATATTTTTGCACTCGGAGTAATTCTTTTTGAGATGGTGGAGGGTCGCACTCCTTGGGAATCAAGCAACTAAAAAGAATTGCTGGAAAAGATGAAGGAGAAGATCACTTTGCCAGATACTATTAAGGATAGTCTTATTAAGTAGTTTATTAGACGCAGCTGCCAAATTAATGAGAGTAAACGCATGTCTAAAGAGGAATGTCTGGTCTTTGAGTTTAACAAAAGATAGACTTCTTAAACTTTGAAGGAACCAGATTCTGAAGAATCCTCAACGACAGCTTTATTTACTGAAGCAGCTAGCATCACTCATTCTCGGCGACATTCTTTATTATATGATGCCAGTCTCTAATAGTCCTACAAGCATAACAATGAAACTTTGGCTCATGAATTCCTTTTGGCTAGACATATCTACAGCTGTCTCAAGAATATTGGTAGTTTTCTGATCGAGGGTGAACCAAAGCTAGTGTTTACTTTAGCTCTGTTCAAGTGGTTGCTTCGGTTAATTAGTTTTCTTTGCGACAAGAAAGCGAATATTTTCAATTTAAAGAATTGGAACGAGTACACGAATTGTAAATTTTATCGTGATCTCCACCACAAAATGAGTTACAACTCATAGATTTATGAGAAGGAGTACCTATAGTTGATAAAATACAGTGATATTAAAATAATTCGAGTAGTCAATCGGAAATTTCCAGATTTGTGCCACAATGCACATATCAGTGAACATTTCTATTCATCCTTGAAAGGGTTTTTAGTACCCATTATCAGGGGGCATAACCATAATTTGATGCTGATGATGGTGGCTGATGAACAGCAGAAATAAAAGGAAAACATAGAGAAGAAGATAGAAATGTAAAAAGACCAATCATAAAGACAGCAGTAATAGCATTTATAAAGCAATTTCTAATATAAAAAATAGTCTCAAAACAGTCAGCTTACCAGAATCATTTCTAAGAGATAATCCAATATTTCTATTCGAAATTAATAAAAAATTTAATCTAATATTGAATTTCACGTTTTAACTAAGAAGGAATCGAACTAACCCAAAATAATGACAGAAAAAATACCGAAATAGATCATAACTTAAAGGATCATATCTCTCGGGACGATTAACATTAAATAATTAATTTTAACTGATAAAATTCAGGCCTTATAAAGTTTATATACAATTTATCGTGTATCTGACCTACGATCTCATTCGGACAGTAAATAACTGGCAATGGAGAAAATTAAAGTGATTAGCGACTACAGCGAGAGCCATCTTAACAGAAGAGACTACCTTGACCTTCGTCGCCTCTTGAGAAGCATCTGATTGTACTTGTAATGATCACTTAATTTTCTTATGATTTGCCAGATATGCAATCAAAAGAGCAAATGATATATGGCTATATCTTTAATAATCATTGAGTTTAATAATATATTGATGGTAAGTCTTATCAAAAATCGGCAATTTCATCTCATTTTCTTCGAACTCATTGGCAGCTTCATACTCACTTATGGCGTAAGTTCAGCGGGGCTGCATGTTGCGCCTGATGTCATCGTGGCAGCTTCTTTATTTCTTGCTGTTAGTCTCACTGGAGAAATCACTGGTGGCTACATCAATCCCATAATTAGCATTGGCACCTATATTGATAATCGCCATCGCAAATTAGGAACCTATCTACTTGCTCAGTTTCTAGGAGCATTTATCGGAGCCTTTTTTTCATGGGCTCTCCTCGGCGACATTCCCCCTCCTTATCAGGATGGTTGGGATTCTATTAATTTACCAAAATATTTACTAAATGAACTTATCGGATCTGCTATGTTTACAGTGTGTGTACTTACTTTGACCAATCGCTATACCTCTCATGCAATAAAATCATGGCAAATCTATATGTCAGTTCCCATTGCCCTTTTCCTAGTACGCAAGTAGATAATCGTTAATGTAGAATGACTGCCTGTACTGTTTTAAACCCAGCATTGGGCCTATTTTTGCAAATGGTTGCTGCAATTGCCCGAGAAGATGCCCTTATCTTCTTCAGAGATGTTTGGCCTTTAGTTATTCCCTCGATTTTGGGTGCAATTATAGGAGGCTATTTTATGAAGGGCATCTACTAACCTTTGTTGTTGTACATAAAATACAAAGATTTGGCCGAGTAAACTGACAGCGTTATATTGCAATAGGATGAAAATAATTCATGATATTTATTACAGATGCGGAAAAGAAACAATCATTTCATTCTTGGAACTTTAGAGTTGAAGGCGGGCATGGACACTTCCATGATCTTGAGTCGCTCGTTATGCTATAGTTTTTGTCTGAGACGAAACTAGATGTCAAACATATTCAAATTATATCCTTACTTTGGACCGGATGTATTAATCTTGGCTTATGTATTAATCGAGTTTTTATGTTTCATTTCAACTAGAGAGGTGGATTTGATGGGTCTTGGTTTGTCTTTTGCTAAAACCTATTGTTCAGTCACGAACATATATTTATTTTTCATGTACTGGCCGGGTCCAGGCTAACTAATATCAAAAGTACGATCACAAAGAATTTACTCTTTTTGGTATTTCTAAAGTTAAATCGAGTTTAGCGAGTGACTGCATATCCTTTGGATTCAATTAGTCTGCCCATTTAATATTTACTCATATTATAACTGCCCGGCCCGACTTGACTTAATGTCTTATTCCTCTTCGGTATCAGCTTCTATTCATTTACTATTATTTTTGGACATTAAGTTTTGAACCTATATCTCTCATTTTGGAGGTTATACGATCCTGGCCCAACTTTTTCCTTGATGTCCTCTGCAAATCGAGGTACTTTGGATACGAATACAAAAGATGATTCCACTCTTTTCTTTGATAAAGGCGTTAAGCTTATTTATTTAATTTACTGTTACTTATCAATTTCGAATTAATCAAACTCCTCAATTTATACTCTCGATTTCTTAATCGAATTTTGACTGTTCATCAGATCATTGAATGATTTAGGGATCTTACTCTTGAAAGCAGACTATGCTGCTGAAGTGTTTTCTTTCTGCACCTGAAAATCATAAGAACCTGGACCTGGCAACAGTTTGTTATGAACTTTACGATTGAAACGAATGGACTTACTCCAGCATGATTTCTTTGGCGATCGATTTTGTTCAGGCACGCCGTAGACGCCTGGCCCCATAGCTTTATTGTTTTCAGTTCTTACTAAACCTTTACATCTCTCGTCTGCTATTATCCACTAAAATTATTTTTATAGGACGGACGGTTTTTAACGACGAATATGGTATTTATCAATCTTTTCTTCGTAGGCGCATACTTACAAGTACCCAGAGATGGCAAATTATAAGAGCCGGGCCCAGGATTGTCCAATACCTTAAAGGGGTAGATGACTCTCGATGTGCTGGAATTGAAAGGATGATTGGAAGGGGTGAGAGATTATTTCATCCAACTTTTTAGACTTGGGCCATTCATTAAATTTAATTACCGAATATTTATTCGTCACATGACAAACAATCTATCAGCCTATTTGCTTGATGATTATATATCTTTACCCAAGATAGGGTTTTTGTTATAAATTTATTGATTACAATCATTGGTCTCGGCCTATAATTTTATTAATATCATGTCGCTGCTCACCTCCTCGGCAACTTCCAGAGATAATCAGAGATTTATCAACAAAATAGAAAAAGAATTCACCAAGCGTTCCTTCTTTCATGGTATATTTTGGATTAAGCAGCTAATTACTCCGAATCACCCAATCCCCTTAAACAGCTAAATGATAGTACAGACCAAGTCTCTGAATTAATTAAACAAAGCATTGACCACTTTTTAGACTCACTCAAATAAATAATCAGCGAAGCTCACAACAACCGAATCGATTACTATTTTATCCTTTCTAAAATGAAGAACAGCGACTTTTTTAACGAGGTAGTCATAATGATAGACAGGTAGCAGGCATACTGAGAGAGGAATTAATTGCTAAAAATACCAAATTGTAGAAATAGAATAGCAGACTGCGAGAATAATTCAAGAAAATGCAACATCAGCTGAGAGAAACTTCGAAATTAAGTCACAAAACTTAAAAAAATGAAATAAATCGATTCAACGGCATCAAATCAATCGCTTAAAATTTGTATATGAAGGCCAAAATTATGAATGAGGAATAATTTACATAAATGTGCAACAAGGTGCTGTTAGAAAATAAAGTCGTGATCAAGAAGGTCAATGATGGAGAGGCCTACAGAAAATGGGATTAGCTAAAAGTTGACAAAGTGGAAGAACAACAATTACTCAAAAGGATCGATGCTTATATTGAAAAGAGAGAAGACGATAAAGGGCACGCGTAGGATGCAGAATTTGTTGCTTTGATATCATCACTAAGAAAAATTAATGAGGAAGCCAAAAAAATATGCCGCAAACCGTGTTGTTTATAACGACACAATGATGAGATATCCTTACGGACGAATAAAGTCGAGATTGTGCGTAAATCAGTGGATGCTCGTCATCCGAGTCAAGTCTATAAAGATGACAAATCCTAAGAATACTTTAATCGTTACTATAGGCGCAGCGAATTTGATATCCATAAGATAATCAGTGTTTAGCAAACTAAGCTCGAATAGATGTAAAAGCTATAAGACAGTCACAGGGTCACCATGAAAATGCGGAGGAAAGTTCAAAGCCTGCTTTCTAGATGATATGCATCTGTGGTCAATTGATTTCTTCTCTTTTTTGGTTTAGTATATAGTTATAATTTGAATGCAGGTTAGTCTCACTCAAAATTCCCTCGACGAGTATCTCTCTATTATCAAAAGTAAGCATATCTTTAATCAGCTTTCATGCTGGAAATGCATCAGCGAGTCAATGAGTAATATTAAATACCCACCCTCTAAAGCCATCTCATTACAATCGTACTTTCCTTATTATTGAGATTGATCAAGCCTCTGTCAAATTAAAGACATATAAAGAACAGATAGGAATTATGGAACAGCAACTTAAGGAATGCTAGGTTTCTAAAATAACTTGTAAAGAGCTGAAGGGTGAGTATGTTCATCTTGAGAAGCGGCTAAATCAAAAATGTGATGAGATTTCCATTCTGAGAGAGACAGTAAAAACCTTATATCAGGATAACGAAAGAATCAGCACAGAGAAGGAAGTCTTAGCCAAGGAAATAGCATCTCTCAAGGAAAGTACTTCAAATTTGAGAAAAAAAATGAAAAAGCAGGAAGAAGAGATATCCAACCATAAAAGCGAGCTTAAAAAATTAACGATCAACACTGAGGACAAGATAGGGGAGTATCTTAGAGAAGATGAGGAAAAACAGCGTATTTTCTCTATAATATAGTGATAATTAAAAGGTTGAATTCTGAAATTTAACGGGCTCGGAGCGAACTTAATAAAAAATAAAAATCATTGGCAAGTGCCAATAAAAAAGCGGATTAGTTTCGGAGCATGCAGCCTGAGTACGAAAAGAGTATAAAAATGATCTAAAATCTGAAGTAGTAGAACAATATGGTGATGACAGAATTACAGAAGCTTGAGTAAAAATGGCTTTAATAAAAAAGCAGACTTTTGAAAGAAATTGACTCACTCAAGCGAGAACTGCAAGACCAGAAATAGAACAATGAACAATTAAAGTTACAAGGGAAAGAGCTCAGATGCAATCTATCATCAAGTGAAGAAAAAAACGCTAATTATGAAAATGAAATAATAATGCGGACTGAAAAGCTGAAGGAAAAGAATAAGCAGGTTAAGATTTACAATGAAGAGATCAATAAATTGGTCACAAGGGTTGAGGAATTGTCCAAAATGTCAGATTAAGTCATCACCTAAAATCAACAATTGACTTAGAAATGTCATGGACTCGAGGAGAGACTGGAAGAACTGCGCAATTTTCAAAATTATATTGCCAAGTTAAAGGGAGATATTAACTATAAGAAGTCTCAAGAGTTGAGCAAGTTGATGGACTCGCTCTGTAAGCTACAGAGTCATGCATGATAGTTATCTTCTTTTACTTTTACATCATCTATTCACATTGATTAATAGAATATGCAAAATTTCGACAAAATGGATACGGAAATCCGTTCGTAACATCTTTCACAATGCGGGGAATCGACCTCAAAGAAGATGTACTCTCTAATGCCAGACTTGGTGACTGGCTGGAAACCGAAGAACATCAAGATTCCTTCTCCTATCATAATCAAATACAAATCACCGCTTACACAACAACTGATTGAATACTATGGAGATTAGCAGGATAAAATTGTTTATATAGGTAGCACATTAGTTATTCAGGACCACGATTTAGCAATTCATTTAAGTTTCACGAGCAGATCGAGCATTAATACAACCTGAAGTATGGAATTTCTTCTGACGATATTCCTAAATATATCAAAAAATAGTTAGCTGCTGATGATGCGTAGCATTACAAAGGAAGACGGTTCGAAGGAATGAACCCAACAATTCCAAACAGCATTATTTTTGACAGTCAGTTCGAAAGTGGTAACTTGGACTTGGTACTAAAGGTGAGCGAAAGCGAATACAATTTATTTTTGAGGCCAGATACAAATACTTGTGGACATATGCAATGGTTTTATTTTACAGTTAAAAACAAGCAAAAGGCTAAATTCAGATTTAATATCTGCAATAATAAGAAAGTAAAAACACTTTACTAAAGGGTAGAATTTATCTGACTTAGGGAATGAAACCTTACGTCCTCTCAAAGTATGCGAGATAAAACAAGGGCATTTATTGGTAACAAGCAGGCGAAGGATTGTCTTATACTAAATCGAACCTTAAATAGTTCGGACAATAAAGGATAATAAAGGGAGAGATTAAAAAAGTGCATCGCTATTAAAATTATTTTTGTCTTTCTTTCGAGTATCAGTTCGAGTGTGACAACGATGAGGTTTCCTTTGCTTACTGCCCGCCTTATACCTTTAGTCATCTCAAAGATTACATTCTCGACATCAAAAAGAACTACAATTGCTTTTGTAATGATAAATTGACTTAGAAACAATAATTACCGAACAAAAGTTCTGTTCTTCCCTCTCAGGTCTGGATATTCCCATGTTGACTATTACTGATCCTCTGGTTGAAGCCTAAGATAAAATTTGTATTGTTGTAATTGGGCGTATCCACCCAGGCGAAGCAAATGGCAGCTACGTATTATAAGGTTTTGTCAATAACATAATTTCTGAGTAGGCTCGTGAGATGCGCAAAAAAGTAATATTCAAAATAATTCCTATGATTAATCCAGACGGTGTCATCTTCGGAAATTATCGCACCAGTCTTTCAGGCAAAGATTTAAATAGGCAGTTTAGAATTAAGAACCAATAGCTGATACCTGAAGTATGCGAGTTAAAGAATTATATGAAGAAGTTAAAATACGATAGCAACGAAAAGGTTACATATTTTTTGGATTTCCACGGGCATTCGCAGAAGAAAAACGTATTTTTTTATGGGCCAGAGTATGATATATGGAGTATCAAGTATGAAAAAGCAAAGGTACTCCCAAAGTTAGTGGCTGCTAAAACAGAAATGTTTAGAATGAAGTCTTGTTAATTCAAGGTAGCTACCTTTAAGAAAACTACAGCACGTGCCTTCATGCTTACATATGTCCCCTACTGCTATACTATTGAAACATCAGTAGGAATTTACCGTGATATTAAACAAGAGGATCATTTTTTTAATATTCGAAAGTGGAAGGAAGCTGGAGGGAAGATAGGGGATGCATTAACGGAAGTGGTAGCCAAACTTGTGGAAAACACAAATAATGCAATCAAACGAAAGGAAAAAAAATTGAAAAAATAAGAAAAACTTCCACTAAATGTATCGAAATAGAATGAAAGCGAGTCACTAAGCAAATCAACTGAAAAATCGACATCAAACATTCATAGTAAAAAATACTTGAACCCTATTCGGCATTTAAAGAAGCGTGTGATTGAAGAAGGCACATAAATGAACAAAATATAAGAATAGGAGTGCGAGAGTGATCATTTTAGCGAAGGTAATTCTGACTGTGAATCCGAGGAGAATGATTTACCAAAGGTAGAATATGAGAGGCTGAAAGAAAAGATTGTGAACCTAATAGACACATTTTAGATTTTAATGATAGGAAAGAAAAAGACAGGAATGAGTTTATAGAAGAAGTAACGTAAAGTAATAAAAATGAAGAAAATGCGGTAGCAAAGTAAAAAATCGACTTAAGGAATGATATTGGTGCCAAGTCTCAAGCATAAACTCACCAAAATGACTCTAAGTGAAAAGAAAATATCTTTTTTGAATAGTTTAAGTGGCATCAGCAACACTGAAAATACTCTTTTGCATTTCAAGGGAGGCAGCAAATTATAGAAGATAGAAAAGTAGTGAAGAAATTAATATTAGGATTAGACTGATATATATTTTTATAAATATTAGGATATACATTTGGCAACCCTCCACAATAATAGCAGAAATAATCAACCCTATGCAATCAAATAGCGCAAGGTATAACAGCAGAGGTGATTACGTCAACCTATTTTGCAAAAAAAAGAAGTAGCCATAATGTTTTGATGTCGATGCCTGGGAACAAGAGGAAAGTAATTCGATTTAGGTGACCGAAAGAGATAATTACTTTCGTGTGTAATCCATTCTCGATATGAAAAAATATAATGGCAAAAAATATTATTATGTTTCCTGGTATAATTTTCCTGGACAGAATACGTGGGAGCCTGCATAAAATCTAGAGTTTCTTCAAGATGATATTAAAAAATTGGAAGATAGAATTGCGCAGGTAGAATTTTACATTAAAGAGCCATCATTAAGTATTTATAAAGTTATTGAATAAAGGATTATTAAGCATAATAATTCGAAAGATAGCGAAGTAGAAATATCCTAACTTTCAAGAGACCTTTCAAACAATGAGGAGGATGCTAGCAATTCAAGGATAAGTGAAAGACAATCAATAAGATCTAGATATTTGTTTGAAGATAGTTTTCAAGACAAAAGCGTATCATCCTAAAAGATTGAAGTTAAAAACAATTTCTTCTTGAACTAGCACCCTGCAAAATTTGATCAGCAAATAAACACCTAAAACATCAATGCTGGATTCGATAGAAATAATATAGAGCCAGTCTTACAGTTTAGTGGGAATAACAAGTATTCTCCTAAAGAAGACGAAACAAAGGTATCAAATATGATAAGTAAATATTATGCTTTGAGCGTTTATTAATGTATGCATAATGATGAATATCTTGACACGGTAGAGAAAGAAAGTGACCTAATTATCTAAGAAATACAAAAATGGAAGCCAAAAAGATAGATTGATTATGCCAAAAAATACTCAACCATTAAAGATTCACTTCGTTGGCTCGATTAAGAGTAATTTTAACCTTAATTATAATTTCAGCCAATATAAATCAAAAATCCGTAAAGAATGTTTAAAAAACTGAGTTACTCTCCAAACCAACTTCTAAGCCAAATGAAATGATCATCTTTATTGATATATATCATCCTCAAGATAAATACATATTGCCAATAAATGACTCATGAAAGAGATTTTTTACTTATTTTACATTATTTATTGGAATGAACTCGAAAATAGGAAAAAACAGTAACGTATAAAATTAAGGCGATAGATCAGGCGAACAGGAAAACATCAAATAATTTTGGACTGAACACAGGACCACTCTCATTGCTTTTGAGACTCAATACGTCTATGCCAAAAAGCCAATTCAAGCTGAGGAGGAGTAAAACGAATCAAAAGGACGTCGCAAAGCAAAGAAGAAATAAATGGAGTACGATAGTGGATTTCTTTTCCATGGTCGTGGCGATTAGAAATAAGTGAACGTGGAGTAACTGATCCGCGAATCAAAATACAAACATTTAGGTGAATTATTCAGCAGTTAGGCCAATCTCAGCGAGGACATGCAAGAGCTCAAATAGTTTGTAAAGATAATGCTTGAGTTAAAGCATCATACTATCATCCGTTAATTCATGGAGATATATGATCTTATTATACGTGAGATTAAGGATGTTAAATTCGAGGCTGTTAAGGGAGAGATCAACAGGGAAGCCTTTATTAAACGCATTGCATAGATGATTGCTAATTTCATTAAATCAGTTCCTCATAATTTCAAAATTTTCACGGGGTATATGCGAGAAGACGAAAAAGAAACTATCAAACTATTTAAAGTGACAGCTTACTGCTTTTTAGCTGAAAAACATTGCTTTAATATGAATGAGTATTATGCAGAGGCATTTGATTACAAGCTCGAGGAGAGAAAAATTCCAAAAAAAAAGAATAAAACTGATGTTTGAAACGTCCTTTGGGCATATTATAAAATTAATGTTGAAATTAATGATATAGAATTCAAGGTTTGTCTTGCGGTAATTTATTAGTTTAGATATTCACGATTTGAGGCCCATTTGTATTTTTAGGATCGTATCCTTACATATCTCAATAAATGACATTCATTTTTAATAAATCAATTATAAAGGGTAAAAGAAAACAGTCAGTGCTAATATGTAGTGGCCCCGTATCTATAATTATGTCCGATGGCATTGATTTGATCCATTGTTATCTGATAGTTAGAGCTTAACTGAAAAATATAGTCCTTTTCAAAGTCAAAATCTACCTATTTTGCGTATTTATGATTTTTAATCAATTGCTATTTTATGTCACTATCCTGGATTAATCTTACTAATACTGGGGGAAAGGTATATCCTGGATACCGACCTTTAACAATATTCGCAAATTTGGAAACATCATCATTTCCGAGAAAGCTTGAACAGTAAACAATCACATCAATAGAAGGTTTTATGATCTTGAAATCCTCGAAACTATCGAGTAAATTTTTGTGCTAAACAATTTTCTTGCTTTCGTAAAGGATATAGAGATAAACTACTTTTTTTGACATTTACTAGTTTTTTAGCTGAGGAATCGAATGTTGCCAGCCACCATTATGCGCTATTGTTTTTTGTTTCTTATTTTTTGAGGTTTTCTAAATTAGTCCACGAGAGTTAACTAAAGCTTTTTCAATTGAGCATCCAGCTTTTGACTTTGCATTTCACATACGAATTTAAGACGATTTGCTTGGGTAACCAATTATCCAGAAGTAGCTGTAGGTTCATCATCTGATATTACACACCCCATACAACTAAACTTATTTTTATACATTTAATTAAAATTGTAGGCTTCAGAAAAATAATTTCTAAAGCCAACATTCATTTGATCGATGTTCAGCTATATGGTATAATGATGGTCTCTGTTGATAGAGTTATAGATTAAATTTGATTTAATAAAAGAAGATAGTTTTGAATCATAAAATTATCCACAGATAAATGGCCTTTTAGCCTACACCAGAAATAATAAATTGTATATATGAATTCATTTTCAGATTTATTTATGAAAAGGTCAGCATCAAATTTGGATCGGTCTTTAAATGGCAAAATTAATAATTAATCGTAAATATAAATAAATATAAATAACTATTTATCTTAATAACCTTATGATCGATAATTTGTCATCATTATCAATCCCCTTTAATCTTTAATATGGTAATAATAGTTTAGAGGAAAATACAAAAGAAAAATTAAAACTAATATTGAAAGTATGAGAAGACCCAGAAACAAATTAAATACTTTTTTTCATCGAAGATAATTCTAATATTTAATCGTTATTTAATTTTTAACTAGAATTTTAAAGGGTCTTGGATGTTTATCCTGCCAAGGTTTTATTTCAATAATATGAAGCATCATAATTGAATACTGATGCTAAAATTAAGAGAGTCAGGTTTGATTTCGTCAATCACTTACCTGTAATATCGATTGCCAAAAAACTGTATTTGATTCTATCATCAGTAAGAATAAGATTTTATCAAGATTGTTCTTCCTATTTTTGTTTCAATTATTTTATCCCTTAGACGCCCTCATTCATTTTCCTGCTAATTTTGTTTTAATCCTTAGTTGATTTATTTGTTTATTTGAATTTTTGATCTTCTCTATTATAAAATTTACAATCAGTACTCTTGATCGAAAATAATGGAAATGGCGAATAAAAAAGACGTTTTTCGAGTATTTATAGAGTTGGGTGAGTCAGAAATGGTTATTTTTATTAGATGAAATGAGAAAAGGAAGTATATATAAAATGTTTTTATAATTACGCTATATTTTAATTAAATTCATGGAAAAGTAGAAAGAAAAAAGGAAAAAAGGAAGCAAATTTGCACTCGTTTTGCAAGAATCTTAGAGTTCCGAGGATAATCAGGAGGGACCTCACGTACTCAAACGCAAAATTCGAAAAAGATACAGAAAGCAAGCCGGGAGAGCTATGAACTGCCTCGAAACCCCTCAGCTTTCTCCCATTTTTAACTTTTTAGCCTCTCAAGCCAACCTCTTCACAACTCCCAAAGAGGAATCATTGAATAAAGTAGTGAAATCCCTGAAAAGTGACGTTCATGTCCGGCAAATTTTAGCAATGCAAGGAGATGCATTCGCAAATTTAAGAATAGAAAACTGTTAAGAGGAGGCAAGAAGCTATCTTGAACTTCTTAAATAGATAATCACTTCTCAGTTTTTTAAATTTGGGCTGATAAACAATGAAGTGAGAATTTCATTAAATTACCTCAGAGATGAGTCAAGTCTGAAAAAAGCTTAACCTAATAAATTTCGCTTCTTGAGTTCAATAGAATCACTTCTAATAGTAGAACGATAATAGATAAGGGAATAGATAAAATCTTACGTTGAGAAATTGGGAGAGGAGATGGGCCGCTCCCAAGCCAATATTTAAGATTTTAATTTAGAGTTACTCACTCTATGCAAAATAGCAAAAAAAGCATAAAATTCAGTCTTGGATCGATTGAGCTGGACAATTGTTTAGGAAGATCCGCTTTTTGGATGTCATTAGGAGCCTTCTGTCTTAATTGAAACTGAGCTTAAAAATAAGTATATAACTCTTTTGGTATTGAAAAATATACAAGAGGCCTTTAGAGAATAGCCAATTGATTTCTACAACTATCATCTAGCGATTGAAAACTATGAAGACAATATGTATCTAGATCTACCTTACGAGCACATCAACAGTATTTCTTCTTTTCGCAAATATATGCTTGCTCGCAAGCCAAAGAGTCATAAAAGTTCTAGCTATCTGTTGCGAACACCATGCTCGGCTTGCCTTAGTGATTTTTCAGAACTTGCTAACCCCATTGAGAATTGTCCTGAGTGCCACATACGAATCCATCGATATTGCCAACGAGTAGAAAACCGATGCCATCGCTGCCGCTACGGCCGTACCAGTAATGCTGAAAAGAATAAGACCAAGTTTTGCTACATCTGCAACCGGCCACGATAAAAGGGCTTAATGGTCCAAACTGTAACCAAATGCGCTCCTCATCAATTTGCTCACGTTTTCTGCCTATACATCAGCAATTTGTGGCATGTCTAGGATGAGGAAATCAAGGGAGAGTATGTAATTCAGGATCCAGGCCTATGGTAATGCAAATTTTGTGGCATACAGGAAGGTCAGTATTGTTCTTGTTAAAAATGTGGAACTTTATTCCATGGAATGTGCGCATATTTCAAAGGATGCTCCTTTCGTCTCTAAAATAGAAACCACTAATCCTAGAAGAGCTACTCAGTGCGTATAAATTGCTGCGTAGATAAATAGCAAAGCTATCGACTGTCTATGTAGCGTCGATTTAAGATTAACCTGTAAAAGATAATTTTTAGATAAGATGAAGAGTTGTTCAGTTACATTGAACAGAGGATGAGATAATGCCCCTGATAAGTAATGTCTGTTATCAATTATATAGGTTTGCTTATTGAATGGAAGAGCCTTTTGGTGTTATTTATAGTGAAGGGTCATTGTGATTTATTTTCACAAAAACATATCCATAAACTTTTGATGGCAAAATTGTGATTTTTGATACAAATTTGGTATAAAATTATGAAAATATTGATGGATTCATCTCTGGCTTATTATGCTGATTTGTTGAGATAAAATATGATAATTAATTGATGCTCGTGAACCGATTGCAATCTTTTTCGTCACTGCTGTTCCAGCCACAGTTCGGCTTTGCTACTAAGAATCTCAAGCAGATCAAATTGCGCATGAAGGCCGTCGAGTCAATCAAGAAAATCACCAAAGTACAAGTGTCTTCATCCAGGCCATGAAAATGGTTGCCGCCTCCAAGATGAGACAGGACGTCTCCCGCCTTGAACGTGCCAAAGCCTTCGGTGTGGGCTCTATTCAAAGACTGCTTCAGTCTTAAACCTACCTCGCTAAAAAGAAAGCGACCTTTACTACTAAAAAATGGTTGCTTGTTCCAATTACAACTGACAAGGGACTGTGTGGTGGAGTCAACTCGAGCATAATTCGTGAAGTCAAGGCAATGGTCAAGCAGGACCGCAATGCTTATAAATTATTTGTTGTAGGAGATAAAGGAGCAGTGGCTCTCTCCCGAACAATGACTGACTTGCTTGAAACTGCTGTTACCCACATTGGCACTCCACTCAATTTTCCAACAGGTAAAAACTCTTTGATTTAGCTGCTTCTATCGCTTATCAAGCGATTGAACATGCCAAGGACTGCGATCGCATTCTGTTAATTTACAACTAGTTTAAGAACGTAATCAGTCAGGTCCAGCGGAAGGTGTAAATCCTGAACAGGACGGAGTTTCTCCAAACATTCAAGTTTGTTACAAAGCACGATCCTGACAGCATGACTCAACATCCTGAGCATTTTTATGATTTCTACCTTTCGACATCTTTCTACAATGCCATGCTGAACAACATCGCATCTGAGCAAAGTTCACGAATGAACGCTATGGAGAACGCCAGCAAAAATGCAGGAGAGATTGTTACCAAGCTAACTCTGGAATATAACAAAGCAAGACAGGCTAAAATTACGATGTAACTCTGCGAAATTATTTCTGGAGCTGCTGCCGTTTGATTCATTATCTTAAATAACTCGATCATGAAGCAGAACGAATATGTGCTTAATATTATATCAATACGATAATATTTTATTTTAGATAGAGGATAAACTTTGATATTTAAATCAATCGCCAGAGAGAGGGTCAATGAATGGTTGCTGATGATTCAATAGAGGAGATGAGAGCGATGATAGAGATTTTAAATTCAATAAACAAAATTAGGATATTTTATCGGGTATGGAGCCTCTTTAAATGATTTATTTTAAATGAGAACAATATTCATAATACTCTTAGTCATTGTCTTAGCTTAGACTAAAACTCTCAATTACACTCTGTCTTTTACTACATTGGGAGAAGAGCAAGGCTGGGTTTATATCGGCAAAGTTGAGCTGTAACCCACATCTGCCAAGTTCATTTTTCAAACAAAATCATCAGGGCGTGGTAACTCTAAAGTTGCCAAACTCTCTTTGCAGGCTGTGGCTTCAGCCGATTGGTAAACTGAGAGAACTGCAAAGTGCAAAAATCCAATTAGCATGCCAATTGTTTCATTTTAATCTCAACTCAATGGGAGAAAATCTGCCGAAAGACCCTTTAGTTTTGGAATATAAGAAAAAGATACGTATTACTTGGTTCTCAAAGACTGTCGAGGCTTAACTAAAAACTTATACAATAACACTGACCTCAAGCTGACCTTTACAATTCGTATATTTAGCAACGACATCTAAATCCCCGATGATGTTTAATAGTAACTATGATTATTGAAAGCATTTATCATATATAATCATATATAATTTAATCAAATGAATTCATACAAAATGTGGGTAATACTCATAACAATTCTAGCCCTTGGGCAAGCGAGGATATATTAAAACTCGTACCAGTTCACTCTGTTGGGCAATACACGAGGATGGATTTTTATTGATAAAATGACATTTGCGCCTGGTACGGGAAGGATTATTTTTCAAACTACTGTGACGGGAACACCCAAAGGCAGAGGCAGTTAAATTTTTATGCAAGCAGTTCCTGAGGAACGATGGGAGAGGGAGCAGGAGGATATGTGCAAAAGTCCTGTCAGAATGCCTCTCGCTGTTCACAATATAGCATTCGATGGATCTGCAACAATTTCATAGTTTCAGCTGGATATTAGTGATTACAAAACCTATTACTTCGTGCTGAAGGATTGCCAAAGTCGATTATTGAATGATTATAACAATCCAAACCTCTTTCTGGCTGTGAAGCTGCATATGCTGAATAACTAACGAGAGGTGGGATAGGAATAGGATCACTGGTATATAGTGCCTTTTATTTTAGGAGCAAGCATCATATTGATAAACTATTACTATAAATAATACAAAAAACAAGAAAATCACGATTGGTCCAAAATACTACTATTTGCTGGAATTGTAACCCAAGTTTCAAGTCTCTTTTGGAAGTCATGCGGTTTTCTGCTGTACAGCTACACTGGTTCTGATCATTAATTTTTTCACTTTATCTATCTGTTTCTGCATTCTACCAGCGAATCAACCGTCATTTCGCTTGTTGTATTGATCGGATTTGGATGGACTATCAACTATAATTATGGAAGTTAGCTTGAAGTTCTCCTGCCAATGAGTATGATATCATCTAATTAGTTAGCAGTTTAGGCATAATCAACATCGTCATTACAGTCATCACAAAAATTGGTCATTCCTATGATCGGCATCACATATTCGACAACGTTGGCGGAACCATACTAATTGTATTTAGAATGGTGTTTATTTTGGTATTTATTTGCGGTACTATATATACCTACATCCAAACAAGACAACCCCTGAAAGCCTTTATTATAAAGTTTGCGATTGTAGGCCTAATCTACATTGGCTCAATGCCCACAATTGTTTGGCTTGCAAATTACATGATTTAACCTAAAAGTAGGCACGAATTTGTTTTTATAACAGTGGAAGCTGTTAAATTTGTTACGAATTTAATTTTAGCTTATCAATTCAACGCCAAAAATTCATCTTACAACAAAGCTCATGTTAACAACTCCTCCTTCATTCCCTAAGATCATTCTGGATTTTGATAAGTCATTATTTTATACTTATTTTAAGCTAATAATTATTTAAGATGCTCTTCATAAATAATTCTAGAAGCAAAGTGAATAAAGTAAAGAAACAAATTATCAAAACAGCATCAATGTGGTTTTCTTTAATTAAATCCATATCCTTCCGTTTTAATGGTTTAAATTATTGTAAATCCCTCAAAATCTTTGTTTTATGTGATGCCTAATTTATTGATGGTCGAGTCAACTCGACTATTACTCCTCGTTACTCTTTTAACTGGTGAACTAATTCTTTTATTCATATACTTATTTTTGCAGTTTTGAAGGTACTCATTGGCTTGATTATAAATCTTTTTATCCAATTACCGACAAGTTTTAAAATTAATTTTTTAGTCAGTTTAATTTTCGTTGTTACTGAATAGTTCTATCACTTTTATCAAAGAGTTTTTATTTCCCTCATTGATGCCTAAGGATTATTATCTCTTATCATCTTTTGGGAGAGTTTTAGTCTTGGATTTAGGAAGCTCAAATATTTTGGGATTTAGTTTATTTACCAGGTAGCTCTGAAGTTTCTTTTAGTTGGATGATTAATTAACATTATTTGACTTATTTCTTGATTTTTTACTTTAAATTGATTGACTGACCTTAGATCCTTTTTGGCTGGTCTAACTTTAAATGATATTTTTGTTCCTAACTTGAATTGTTTATTATTATTATTTCAATACTAATATTCTAGATTAACAACCATTTTGCATATTTGAAGTGTAATTTATAGGCTAACCAAACTTAGCAGAAGGAGTATATTGTGGAATCCCTTTTAATTATACAGTTTTAAACCCAATGGATGGTGATTGATATCTATTTACGATATTGTCAGGTATTTGCTTTAAAGCAATGATTAGCAAATCAACAATGCTTTTAAATTGTAATTGCCGATGCGCCTTGAGTTATTATATTTTAGCATTGATCCATGCTGAATTGAATTGATTACTGCATGAATTCATCACTCGACTATACTACTGATCAATACTCAGTTGGCATTCTTTTCCCAAGTTTTATATAACTCTCATAAGTTCCACGAAAAACAGTTGATATGAATCTTGTTTCTGCCTGAAATACTTTCCAATTTAATCCATTCAGTTACGATATATAAATCAATCTATACTTAAAATTTATTTGCTCATTCAAATTAGTAGCATTAAGTCCATAGTTGCTAATTTATGAAATATATTTTTGCTATTTGATCATTGCAATCCTCTAATCATTGAGATTTTTTGTTGAGTGCGTTTCGGATCAGTTGAGTTGTATTGTTTGAAAGAGTTAGTTTACTCGTAATTTTGTTTATTTGGTCTATGGGGCGGTATTGATTCAGTTTGCTACTTAAGTTTCGGATTTAACTGATTTTATTATCATAAAATTTAGTGCTTTCGTTTTTGAACTTTTTTAATTCACTTATCTATTGGGACAGTTCTTACTTTACACTGTTTGAGGCAGTTGCGGCTTGATCCATATATTGAGCGTTTACTGGAATCACAGCAGGAACCACTGTTTGGATATATTCGGTCCTGCAATAGGAGTCGTCGTTTGAGTCTTTATGGGATGTGCTTTTGTTTAAGTCTGATTGTCTGACTTCTCGTCCGTACAAGTTAAGTTTATTTCCAGACATGTGTCCTTTTTCGACTAAAGAGTTAGTGGTTGGCGTTCCTCCTCTCTCACTTTTGGGGCCTGTATTCCTTGGTCTAACAAATGAGTGTATGGTGGGTGCAATCAAATCTGACTCCCTCTCTGATCTTTCGGAAATGGGTTGCAAGCTGCAGTTATCTTTCTTGTTATTGAGTTAATTTTCTATAATTCCTAACAATCTTTCATTAAATTTGAGTAAAGTCTCAATTTCCGTTTCGTGCTGGGCATTCAATTATTTTTGTCTTTCGATTTCCTCTTGAAAATTTTAGTTAGTTTTAGCTAATTAGTCGTTTTATCGCTTAAGGGCTTCCATCGCTGTTGATATAGTTTTTATTGAATAAAATTATGTTATAAATGTATTATTTATTTTCATTTCAATAAACTCATCAAAAAGGGGTTGGTTTCCCGTCAAATAATATAAAACAAGTATATTCGAGGAGAAGAAACTATCCGTAAATCATTTGATAAAATAAACACGGTGAAGTTCCACATTGTCTAACTGGATTTATTCGATTTACTATCCCGTGAGATGATGCCGCTTTTAAACACTGTAGTATTCGACACCGAACATCGCTCCACAACTTACTCTAACTATTTTTATGCTATTATTTTTAATTATGACTTCACGGTTACCAAAGTATAAGTAATTATCTTGGAAAGTTACTGAACTTAGAGTATTGGGACGAGAGTCCGGCATGAAGGCGATCTATTTGGTCGCATTAAAGAGAAATCCTTTCGCTTTGCTGATATCTTCAGTTGAACGATAAAGATGTGTAGAATATGCCCCAAAAAGTACTGATTTTTTGGAATAAAATAATATCAAAAAAGGAAAAAGTTCTCCTTATTTGGCAATAAGATAATTGCCGATATTTTGATTAAAGTCATCCATTTGAAATAATAATTTAATTTTAGCTATTTTTTTGTTTTAAAAATGTTCTACTTGTTGTTCGATAAACTTAAAAGCGGATTGGTACTAGTTTTGCTGATTAGAAACAATAATGCTCAGTTGGTTTATGTGAGTTTAATTATGAGATTTAAGTTCAATCTAAAGTTATGACATCCTTTGCTGACTCTTCTGGATAATATTGTTGATTTCCATTTTATGTTTTTCTCTCATGGTATTAAGTTATCTTAAATAGCTTTACTTGGTCAGTTTCTGGTTATTTTTTAATTGAATCAACTATTGCTTTAAAAGTTACTATCTTTAGGATGCGCCTTTATCCACGTACCTTGCCTATTTTTATTTTTATTCCACCACTCGAGGTTTTATCTCTAATTTCTTTAACTGCTATTGTAAAGTTAATATCTGCAGCCTTAACTACTTCACTTCATTTTGATTTTTTGCGAACTCTCCTTTCAGAAACTATTGAAATTTTTTGTCAAAAAACTACTGTGTTATTTTTGGTTATAATTATCCCCCCATCGAGTTGCTGCTTCGCTTTAAAAAAGGTAACTATAATATTTTTTGATTTACCATTTGAAAGTTATTGGTAGGCTATTCATCTTTTTGTCGTAGCAGCTACTTCCTCTGATCACGTTGAAAATAGTGTTGATTCCGTTCATTCATAATTGTGTCCATATGAGCAACAAGTTTCCTTATTTAATCTAGATCACTTAATTTACTCATTACAACAGCAAATTTTTAATTAAGTTCACTCATATTTGATTTTAGTGCTTTATGAATGATTGTTTTTAATTAATTTTGAAAACGATATTGATTGGACTCATTGCTTTATTATCTTTACTGAAGAGACTTCATTTGGACTTCATCACAAGTACGTCTGTGATTTCGATTCACTTCCGGATTCCTTTAATGCAAGCTTTTCTAAGCTCCACTTGATTTCATTTTATCAATTATACTAATGTAATTTAATATTATACTTTTTGCCAGAAATCAATCAAAAGGAGAATTCTGATTTAAAACAATTATATTGAATCAAAAGGATGAATGATGAGATAAAGAATATCTTCGGCTTAATCAAGAAAGAAAAATAAATAGTTAATAGATAAGGAATGCTATGGAATAATTGGATACTATTTTCTTTTAAAGAAAAATTATATTATGTTTTGAACTCCATTATTTTTAGGAGTCATCAAAAATAAAAACAACGCCGGCAGGAATTGAACCCACTTCTATGCAAATCTCACAGGGTTGCCCCCATTGGACATGCACATGCCTAACCGTTCGGCCTCAGCGTAAGACAAACTTGTTTTAACAAAAGGATAATATTTTGAAAGCAAATTTCAAATAATTAATTCTTTTCTATTTTTTACAAATCATTATTTATTTGATTAATATCATATCATATAATGATGCCCAGAAACATCATACAATTGATAGCGGTATTCATCATTTTAACTCTAGTAAGAGCACAAAACGGTGCGGAGTAAACTATTAACAAAACCACTAGCAATTAATAGATGTAGATCAATGGAGAATCTAACCAAGAATCATAAGCAATTTATTTATAACAGCAAAAGAGGAGAGAGGAGTATATTGAATCGGTCAAAAAAACAACCCAATAAAATGCTGATTCTCAAAAAATCGGAGCAATAAAATAGTAATAGAAAAAATAGTTTGAAAGAAAGTTAGCCGAACAATCCAAAATTGCGTACTAACAATATAGAAAATAACAGGAAGACAGGCAAATAAAATAGGAGTAAGAAAGAGCGCGACTTGCTCAAGAAAATACGATGACAAAAATTCAGTAGATACAATAAAAATAAAATGAGTAAATGCAAGCTCAATACAACAAGTTAAGGAACGGACCAAGCAGGCAGTTCAATGAATATTCCTTCAATCTCGAGTCTAACTCTGCTGAAGATTTTAAGATAAGTATCCCAATAAATCAATAAATTGTATTTTTTGTTGAGATATTTCAAAGCAAAAATGGAGTTTTCAGTCCCCCAACCGATGTCTAAAATGAACAACCGCTCTGGATCTATATCTTTTAGAATAACGTCAAAATTATTTATCAAAAGTAGATGTATTTTAGAACATTCGGAAGCATAAATGGGTAAGCCAACACAACATATCTCTTCAGATTCGTAAACCATGGTAGTTAGCGACTTATCTTCTTTAGACCGATGGTAATTCTTTAGAACACTCATGTGTATGATTTAATAACAGATGAAGATGTCGCAGATCATGGCGTAAGGTTGCGAAATGTTAAAAACTAACTTTATCAAAAGTTAAATCAGTTGAATATAAAATTCATGCTCTAAAACTAAAATAAGAAGAGATTAATGACTGGAATTTCACACTACTATTTCTATAATATTTTTGAGATAGTATTAATCGCCCTACTTTGCATATTACAAGTTGAGTTCGTCCAGAAACTACTGTCAAGCACTAGCGTGATATGATTTATTAATGATAGATAATTCTTAATGTATATTCTCTTATAAATTGTTAGATTGGCCTTTTCCGATCTATTTTGCTTATTAGTTTATTGTAAAAGCAGGAAAGCTCCGGATACTGTGAGCTCAATCTAATAATATCTACTTTTTGATATTTGCACTCAATTATTTGTAGCATTATTAATTACCAACAAATTATTTTATAAACAAATCATTTAGAAAACTTGAATTAAATGGATTTAAAATCATCGTTTTTAGATTCCAATATCAGTCTAGATCTTCCATGAGAATTGTACTTATAAACCTCTGATGTATTTGATGAAAAGTTCTAGATTTGTTTATCTTCATGTTGAGTATCTTCGCATTCAACAGCCTGTCTTTTCATGAGTTTATTAAATTAGAACTCAACAATGAGCTTCATTTTACATAAATATTGCTTGAATAGATTTTTGCTTTCGTCAAAACCCCGGTACGATTAATCCTGAATCTAATTTGGTCGTAAAATATTTTAAGAAGACATTGCGCTTAAAATTCATTGATAAATGTTCATATTGAAAGGAAGAAAGTAAAATAAATCAAATATCTCTTTATTTATTACTTGAGTAAAACGCGGCTTTGGAAGTTAATTATAAATGCTTTGATCAATTAAACAATTTTTAAAAAACATAAATTTTAAAGCCTATTCTCGAAATAATGAAGTTATTTTACAGGAAAACTAGTCAAAAAGGCTCAAGAAATATGGGGGTCTATAATTATATAAAAAAGATTAATATTTAATTACTTTTGTTGGATGAGATTATTTTATATTTTTTTTTCAACTCAAAGTAGGAAGTAAAATATGTAAAATCATGCAGGAGTTGATAATTATTCACTTATTCTTAAATATTGACTGAAATCGATAAATTATATGGAATATATGAAAGATTTATTTGATTTATATGAAATGATAAATAATGATCCAAAATATTTTTGCTCTACTTTGGAAGATAAGAACCTTAGAACTTACTTGCAGTCAAATTTTGTTAAAAAGATGCTGATGGTGATACTATTAATTAAAAAGCTTCAGCAAAACGGCAAAATTACAACAAATGAGGCATATTTAATTTTCAAAGTTAATTAGAATAGTAAAAGTGGAGGCGATTCTTTTAATTTTATAAGAGTGAATTTTTAGATTATTTTTTTTATCACATTCATGATATTTATACAAAGTGGAGAATTTTAGGAAAGAAAGGAAGAAATAACATCAAGGGTTATGTAATCATATATTAGAGCCTTTAAATTGATTAACTTATTCCAATTATATATATATTAATTAATCAAATACAATAGAATGAAAGTAGAACCGAAGACTATGTCATCAAATTTAAACGATAAACACAGAGTAAAAACGTTTGCCACATTTCAAAAGAACAATATAAAGTATCGTGTGTGCATTGAAGATATCAAAAAACTATTTAGAATAGAGAAAAGAGGAATTCCTGTTATCCCAGCATTCTAGGCCAAAGTCATCACAATTATATCAACTGATGACGAATCATGCGGCCATAAAAGCTTTTTAGGCTGAGGAAGGTTAAAACGACAGTTGATAATTGATTTTTTTACTTTTTTTGATGAAAAATTTGTTAGCTATATATACTCTGATTATATGATATAATCAACCCCTCAATTAATTAGCAAAACAAAATATATAAGTTTCTTAAGTTCCAGAAGGTTTACTAAGTTAGACGTGGATTAAAGTTTACAAACTATCGGTTTTCGAAATTATTTGATCATATTGAACTCCTTTGATCAAATCTTATGATTTGAGTCTATACTCTTTCATCATGAAATTAAACAATCAAAAAAGAGAAAGGTATAATATGTGCTAAAAAGGACAACGATTTGCCAATTATTAAAGCGAACTCAAATTGTTTTATCTTTTATCCTGTCAAAAGAGTTATCTTATTAATATTCTTAAACAACTAACTTTTTGAGGCAAAATATTCGTAGCAAGTTATAATGTTCCCTAAAATCACATGTTTTTAATTTATTCACGCTCTTGAAAGTTATCTTCTTTTGATTTAATCAGAATTTAAAATTTATATATTTTCTTCAAAAAAACACATTAAAAAAGATAAAATTGAAGATGTAAAGATGATAAAATTATGGTAAAGATAGCAAAGCTCAATAAATAAGCAACTTTGAGGTTTTCAATTTAAATTTAAATTGAATTTAATTGATCAGTATCGACTTGAGGTCTTTCAAGAGTTATTTTTGATGAGGGTGAACTATTTTTTATATTCTTAGCATTTTCATGATGAAACTCATCTTTGTCTAAAATAAATAATGGCTTTTACTCTCACCACAGGAATTTCATTTGTTCATCATGATACTTCAAAGACTCCTTCCTGAACAAATACAACAAAATATACTCTAAGACTTTTCATGGAAGCTGTTAGGAGTTATGAATCTTCTTGTAGAGTTGAAGGGAAGAAAAAATCAATGTAAAAGATAATTCTATACCAATCAACAACATTGAATCGTAAAATGAAATATAATCCTTCCAAATTCAAAGATATTTTTAATGAATAACTTATCAGAAAGCAAAATATATTTTTGAATCAAATGAACTCAATAATTCTGAAAGAATTTTACCAATTTCTAAACTGTTCTAAGTAAAAATATATATGAATGTTGATTAATTTTTGCTATTTTTACGGTTAAATCTAAATTAAATGATTTTTCTATGCATGAATTAGATTTCCTTCTTCAAATAAGTGAGAATTCTCTCTTTTTCTGTCAGTAAGGAATGTCATTAAGTTTGTTGAAGAAAAAATCAGTTTAGTTTCTGTTTTTCAATATTTAATGAAATCTGATAGCAATGAAATCTAACATAATTTTCACCATTTACTTTATAGTATTTATGAATTAATTAAGAGTATAATTATTAATATACAAATTATGAAAAACTATAGAGGAAAGTAAAATGATGCATTATCCTTTCAAAATAATACTCGAGCCTTCGTATCAATTTCTCATGGCAAAAGAAGGTATCATGTGTTTACAGTCGACATTCAGAGGGTTTTTAAGCTGCAAAAACGAAACGGTCCTATTGTCCCGGGTTTTGTTGATATAAATTCACCAATGTTTGAAATTGATGCGGATATTGAAGACAACAAAGATTCTGACCTTTGAAAATTATTGCAAATTGTTAGGGTCTTTATACTTTGATTTTAATATGATTTATTATTTTATATAAGCAAACTTAACCTATTTTTAATAGAATCATAAACTATAAATTGATCTCATCATTTAGTTTATGAACCGCTCCGACGAAAGAATATGCATTTTCTTTGAGAATATTTTCAATTATCAAAAGCTCTATCGTGACTTGTTGAAATATTCGGTAAAGCTTTAGTATAAGCTGTAAATTGAACATAAAGAATCAATCGATTGAATATCAATGGTAAATACATCAATATTGCATGGCCTAAATTAATTTAACTAAATGTTAAATAATTATTGAAATAAATAAATATAAATGATATAATCTAAGGAAATGACAATAGATGGATATTTTAATCTATTTCTCTATTGATATTAAATATAAAGGAGAACATTAAATCAGATTACGGGAGGAAAATAAAAAGATGTGGCCCTGTTTTCAATTGGATAATATTACTCGGGAAATACTCCATGTACAAACGATGGGTCACGAATATATGCCCCAATGCTATTTGCTCTAACTTTTCGTGTTTTCTTACGGACATTGACGATTGATCCCTCGTTTCCTACAACAGCAGCAATCTTTTCTATGGGAACCAAAATTCTACTTTCCTCCTACTCTATTTTTACTTTTTGCTTTGTACTGTTTCTTGATTGTATTGTATGTCTTTCACTTTGTTTTTAAGCTGAAACCTTTCGTGAAAAATGGCTATCCTCATGCTTATTCTCCGTATCTTTGATTTTATTGCGCATAATAATCATTCTGAGTTGCTGTTCCATTACAAAGTTATTTTGCTGCATAAACTCCTATTCATCTCTCTTTTGGCCACTTAATCTGTTTTTAAAATTTTTAACTTGATTAACTTTGTTTCTAATTTGCTCAGTACGCTACATTTATTTCATATTGCGAATAGTCATGTTTAAACTTCTTTCCTGCTTGGCCTTTTCTCGAATTCCAGCTAAACTTGTTTACTTCAACTCCTTTTGGACTTATCTTTTGATAAATTCATTTTTGTAAAAGTTCATCACTTTTTATCTTTTATTTTCTTATTGCACCAAAGCAGGCTTTGAGTATTAAGGCGGATTATATTTTTGAGTTTGACTAAAATGGAGGTTTTTGTCAGATTGATCAAATAGAGAGAATCGTTTTTTATCAATGGTGGTGACATTGAGGAAATTTTAATCAGGTCTACTCATATACTGCTATTATCTTGATTTTATAATATTGACTTAACTGTTAAGCTTAGAGAATCCTTACTCACGATGAATATCTTATGCTTGAGAAATTTATTTAAATGTTGTCTTTTAGCTATTTCCCTTTGGAGCTGAAAGGTCCTCTGGGCTGTTGATAAAGGTATATGATAGCTTCTAGACATATTTTTAAGGAAAATTATGATACCGTTTTTGGTAGAATTAAACCCCAATTTCTTTTATTTATACATTTCTAACAAATCTTTAAGAGATTTTAAACAAGAATAATCCATTCTCTTTTATTTATTGCGTCAAGTATAAATCATCATTTCCTGTTTTAAAAGATTTTATTTTGTTTTTTAATATTTTCAACTGTAAGTAAGATTCAATCTGAGCTTACCAGGTTTATAAATTTTATTTTGTTAGAGGGAATATATAAATTTTACCCCATTTTTGATAGCTGAATAAAGCTATGAGACTTGCGACAATAGCAGCTTGACTTTTAGATGAGTAAGTAAAGGATATAAATTACCTCCGATTCCTTTAAATTACTTTGACTTGAGAATTGTAATGAAGTAAATTGTAAATATCTATTTCTTCGTCTTGATTTTATAATCCTAACTTTTTGCCTCCTTGATAATACTATCTAATCTGTTATTGAAAAATAGGTCTATAGAATTCTTCTTTCAGTCCAAGCACATCTTTATCCCGAGTTATTCTAATATTCTTAAACAATCGACACCGATCTTTGCTGTTATAAATCAGATTAAAATTCAAGTATAGATCTAAAGGATAAATGATAGTTTAGCTTTTGATCAGAGCAAGATCTTTATAGATCTTCTTAGAAAAGAAAAGCCTGTGCTTATATAAAGAGTCCCTATAAAAATGTTGTATGTGCAAAGCAGCCCTATTCTTTTTCATTAGATAATAGATACTTTATTTTTGGTTTTTGTTGCTTAAAAATTTTCTCCAGGTTTTTTGAATAATTACAGCTGCGCAGGTTCTTTTCATTATCTTATCAATGTAGAGGATAAAAGGCTATTCATAATTTTAAAGCAATGACATCATTTCACTCCGTCTCTTCTTGACTTAAAATTTTAGAGCCGAAGCGTTATGATAATATATCATACGGATGAGTTGCTTCATCACAAATTCATCTTGACATTCAAAGTACCACAAACTTGTCTCATACTCATTCAGAGAAAATTTTTAAAGTCTATTGAAGATTTATAAGCTTTTTTTGTATTGAATTGGAGTCAGTACTTTATCTCTGTTTTTCAAATATTACAGTTGTCTAATGCCGATAATACCAGCTTTGAACTTATTTACGTTTTTCTTCCGATTGACGATAACTAATTTCATGGATGTCCACATTAAACTGCAGAATGCAAACTTTGGTTTTCCTAAGGTATATTTATTGCTAAAGGTTTATGGATCGACTAATCTAATCGCCTTATATTGCTTGTTGACTTAAAATGAAGATTGATTATAGATAGCTTATCTCTTATTGAAATTTTCAGCAATTAGGGCCAGAAAATTATCAATTATATGCTGCTGACTGCGATTATAGTAAATTCGATTAGTTTATCGAATGCCTGCCAATTAATAGAAAGAATTTTCGCTTCCGAAAAGGATGGTTTTCATATGAATGTTGACTCTAAATAGCTTGACCATCTTTTTTTCATATAAAATTCGACGAATATGGCGAATAAATGATTTGAGAGGCTACTGCAATCGTTTATTTTTTTACCATTTTGTATAATCCTTTAAGGGAAGTATCATATGTGATTTGTTGACTACGCTGGTTTTATCTTTTATTTTTGACATTGTTAGCCTTACTTATTTCAAGTTTGAACTGAAATTTTTCCATTACTAGAAAAATAATTTGAGAGGATGATTATTAATGGCTTATCTCTTACTTTTATGTGTATTTGGACTAGTCCTTCGAATATTTTATCCTGTACGTGGAAGTGAAAGATGAGCTGAGCTACTGGCAGATTATATCTATCTTTGTCTTGACAGAAAATGCTTCCAAAATCTCTGTAGAATGACTATTGGATTATGAAAAGCCCAAATATTATCAATATATTGTAAATGCATATTCAATACTTTAAGGTAGTAAGTCTATGAATTTTCGGCTGATTTCCAGTTCTAAAACAAATCGGAATCAATAGTGATAGCCTTTCTTTCTGGTAAAAGGTAATTGCTTCTTTCTTCCACATAAATGATTCGATTATTAAGGAGTTTGAGAGAGCAAATCATATTGATTATTTCATGTTAGTATTTCGCATTGGTTTCAATAGGATTGTGGTGATAAGTTAAAAAGGTCAGCATTGGACTTGCATAAAGAGCGTGCAGAGATTATATTGAATTCAGTTTATTGTAGTGCAAATGCAAGACCTACAGTTTTTTTAGATTAATAAAACCTATCTTTTCGGGTAATTTAGTGATGTGATTATGGGAGAGGTCAAGTTTAATCAAATTGATGCATTTTTACAGAAACTATAATTGTTAGTTTATCAGCTCATTCCCTGCAAGCACAAGAATTTTAAGCTTTTCGGGGGATACTATTTTGCGATTAAGAAGGGACTGATTTAATAGGCTGTTATTGGTGACTGACCTCCTTTTTTATTTTTATTTTGATTGCATTAATGAATATAGAGATGATATCAATAATCAAAAAGGCAGTTACAGATAAATAAAAAATATCAGAGAGACGAAATGAAGTTCTTTCACTGACATATTTAATATATATGAATTAATTCAAATGATAATTGATTCAATATGTATGGGGTTGGGGTT